>Ga0209383_1002875_pt1 | contig 9864 bp, 12 predicted proteins | sample CoawatmetaG02DNA_FD_187510 | JGI IMG/M metagenome (GOLD analysis project Ga0209383, IMG submission 187510) | Marine microbial communities from the West Antarctic Peninsula - Coastal water metaG029-DNA (SPAdes) (version 2) | ecosystem: Environmental > Aquatic > Marine > Coastal ... | reverse complement strand
TAGGATTAAATAAATTGTAACAATTTTGTTCACTCATTTTATTTGCTTTAGCATACCACTTATTGCTTCTTCTTTTTTCATTCATAGTTCCATCTTTTCTTTCACCTTTTATATACATTCTTTTATTTGGGTGGTTTCTATTATGAACTAATAATATATTTTTAATAATGTATTGAGGGATGTTTCCTAATAATTTTTGAGTTATTAGCATAAATGATGTATCTTCATGAACAAAAAATACTGATTTAGGAATATTAACTCCAGATTTTATTACTTCTGATGATATTACTAATCCACACCCATTAAATTTATGTTGTGGTGATATTAATACTTCTAAATCTTCAGTCTTATCATTAATTTTATTCATTTCATCTTTAGTCATTGTATATTTTAATGACCACCAATTATCATAATCATTTTCAATAAAAGGTTTTACTGTAAAATCAGGATGTTCTAACATTTCCCAACTTTTATCCCACATTTTACAAGTACCAAAAAATGCTAAGTATTTTGGATTATCATTTTGTAAAGACATTTGATGTAAATTATCTAGTACATTAAATGTTTGTTTTGGAACTAACATATCACTTTCTCCCCACATTAAAACATCTACAGATTCACAATATTTGTCATTGAATTCACGTCTATAATCTGCTATTGTAACTAATTCTGTTGTTGTTATTATTTTAAAATTTGAGATTTCTAATTTAGTGTCTATAGTATATTCACAAATATTTAATTGTTCTTCACTAACACACTTTTCTAAATCTTGATTCAAACATAAAGTAAAGTCAACTATTACTTCACCATCATAATGTTCAATAGCTTCATTTAAGGTTTCTATATATTCTTCAATAATATCTACTTCATACCATTGTACTAGACATCCTATTGCAAATTTAGTTTTCATACTCTTTTAATAATTTTGTTTTATTAAGTCCCATGTTTGTTTCATATAATTATTTCGTTCATCTCTAGGCAAACCATTGAAATGCCAAATATAACCATATTTTATAAAAATAGGGGATTTATCAAAAAAACATGGCATAAAACCATGAGTAGTATGTAGATGACACCAATTAAATTTTTTTGATAGGTAGTTAATATCATCCCCGAAATAATCTACAGCCATATAGTTGACTGGTGTTTGGTCAGTTCCTTTTTTTAAGGAGTTATGTTGTAAATCCCTGAGTTGGTCTATATTAGTATGGTAAAAATCTTTAACTATATCACAAAATTCTTTACCTTCTTTAGGTAAGACCAATATCCCATTATTAACATAATCCGTCCATTCTAATTCAACCTCAGGAAAGAATTTTTTATACCCGGCTAGACTATTGTTAACCCATTCTAAACTTACATCATCTCTAATTGCGGTATATTTGTTGTTTGAAAGTTCAAATATATTTGGTGTATCCCAATGGACCATAGTATCAATATCAATTAAGGCTACCTGGTTGTATTCAATATTATTAGCTTCTAAAAGATCATAGACATACCACCTCTGCCATGTAGGACGCATTAATTCAGTGTCATATAAGGGATCTTCTAATATGAAAATTTCGCAATTATGCTTTTTGGCATAATACTCCCAAGTTTTTAACGACCATTCCATATAATCAAACATATTAGGATCATTAGCTTTTAAAGCTGTAAAAAATAGTATATTCTTTTTCATTTTTAATTGAGTTTAATTATATTTTTTATATCCCATAACTTAAAATTATTCCTTCATTTCCTATTAAAGTAGTACTTGTGTTACAAGAATAACCTTTATCTTCTCCTATATACTTTTCAAATTTTAACCCTGAATTCATACTATCATCAATAGCTTTTTTTACTTGTTGGGTAGTAGGATGGGGGTGACCATAATCATCAAAAACTAAGTACATTCCTTTACTTTTATCAAAATATTCTAGAGCTCTATTAATATCTGCTATAACATTATCATAAAGATGAATACAATCAATAAACACTAAATCAAATTTACAATTTATACTTTTATAAGTTAAATTATCATAAGCATCCCCATGAATTGGAATTACATTATCTCTATCTTTATTTACGAATTTGATGTAATTTATATTTTCTAAAAGATGATCTATTGCATAAACTTTATTTGAGATGTAACTTAAAACATTTGTTGTATGGCCATGATTAGCACCTATTTCTAAGGCATTATCTATATTTTTATCCTTACAAAAATCCACTAAATCTCTTTTGAATTTATGGGAAGTTGTGTTTTTATATTCAGTTTTGTCTGGTAGGCTAGATATTAAATCATTATTCATAATATAAATTATTTATTAGGTAGTAAATTGACTCCCCATTGTGTTGTTGTTATTTGATTAAAAGGATATGAATTTATTTTATCTGTTGACATAAATATATGAATTTGTTTTTGGTCTTCCAATTTTCTTTTATTTACAGGCCAAAGTCTACTAAAATAGAATCTAGGTTCTACAAAGTTATAACCCATTATTTGTATACTATATTTTTGAATTAAATCATCATCATTGTCACAACCAAAAATATTAAATTTAGGATGATTTTTTGAAAAAATATCAATATTTTCATTTAACTTACCCCCACCATTATCTCCTTCTAAAGAATATTTCCTAACTTTTGAAGAAACAACTATATCTAGATCATCATTAGATCTAATTCCCATTAGAGCTAAAATGGAACTTTGACATAAAGTATACTCAGATTTAGGAATTTGTAAAGAGTCTAATTTATCTAAAAATTTTAATTTAATTAAGGGATTAAAATTTTCTTTTAAAACATAAAATGGGATATATTTTTCCCCCCGTATCAATCTCCCAACCATAGCATATGCCCTATGGGTTCCATGATCAATTTGGATGGGATTAAAATTTATAGGATTTAATTTATTAAATTCTAATATTTCACCATCAGACATCTTTTCTAAATTCTGGTAGTATTGGGGGTTTAGGATCTTGTTACGTTCTCCAACAGATATCTCAGGACCTCCTTGGGTTTTATGTATATCAGTATCAAGTACATTTTTTCTAAATCCATATAATAAACAATTAAAATATTCCCAATTATTTTCTTTCATTTTTGTTTTTTGTATATCTAGATTATTTTTAATCTTATAATACTCAACAACTTCTTTTACAGTTTTTAGTTTATAGGGATGATTAAATTGTCCTCTATCCTCCCAAAAAAAATCAGGATCTAATATTAAAGCCTTTTTTTGACATATTCTTGTAGGTAGTTTTAAATTTAAAAAGTGGTTTAAATCTATTTCACAATGTTGCATACAAATTCTTTATAATTATTATCAGAGAATGAACTATTATATTTAAGGTCTAGAAAATTTTGTAATTCAGATAAAGGATAAATTCCTTCTAAATCAATTAAACAAAATTTATTTTTAAAATTCATTATATGTTGTTTACAGTAGTCAAAATAAAAATATTTTGAATCAATTGTTTTTTGTTTAATAACTTTATAGAAAGAATCTGAAGGTATTTTATTTTCATTTACTCCCTCCATAACATAGCCTCTACATATTTCTTCATAATATATTACTCCTTTTAAAGCTGGGGTAGTTTTATTATCATAAAATCCACTTTCAATCCCTCCTATTATATTATTTTTTCTAATATATGTAGGATTCCATAATTTATAATACAAATTATTATGTTTATCATAATATATCCATCGAGCATGGTCTTGATCACCATATACTGATTCTCTTTTATGTACTAGTTTTAAACTAGTAAAATCTATTTTATCTAGTTGGAATGACTTATACATAAGTATGTTTTTGGAGTGTGTCTGTATATTCAATAAAAAGATGTTGTTTCGGGATATAACATTTTAAATTTTGGAATTTTCTTATTCCTATAGAATGATCATAATATCCTTCAAAATAGTTTGGGAGATTTTCATGTGGGTATGGAATTCTATGAGGACAATGATCTTTATTTTGGATAAATTCAATTAATCTATCTCTCCAAAAATCAGTTCTAACTATACAATCAGAAGATAATCTCCCAGTAGGTGAATGTTGTCCTTTATAGGAATAACCATAATTATGTTCTGTATACCCCGGGAAAGTACTTTTGGAGTATTTATTAATTTTTGTTAGATTAGTAAAATCTATATCTAATTCTTGAATTTCATTTAGAATATTATTTAATTCATTATAAGTAGAATGTAATACTTGATCCTCACATAAATAAAGTAAATAAGGAGTTTTTACTTTTTCTAATAAAGATAAAGTTACTAAAGCCCAATTTTTTTCTAGATTATTATAGAAATCTAATTTCTTTATATTTTTTTTGTAAGAATCATATATAATCTCTAAATTAATAGTATCATTAAAATTAACCACAAAGGGTATATCTTTAAATACTTCTCCTAATTTTGGAAGATTATTTAATAATACATCTCGTCTTTTATCACAAGTGCATATATAATTTTGTACAACTGTTATCATGCTTTATAAGTTTTTAACCAGTGGTCAACCATTTCTTCCATCATTTCTTTAAATGTGTAAGTAGGTTTCCATCCTAATTCTGTTCGTATTTTAGTTGAATCTCCTTTTAGATAAGGCAATTCTTCAGGTCTTAAAAATTGTTGGTTTTGGGTTACATATTCTTTATAGTCTAACCCTAAATGAGAAAATACTAAGTTGCACATTTCTCTTACTGAATAGGTATTCATAGTTGATACTACCCAATCTCCAGGTTTGTCATGTTGTAGCATTAGATGCATAGCTCTTACATAATCATATGAATGACCCCAATCTCTATAAGAATCCATATTACCTAATTCTAATTTATCTTGTAAACCTAACTTTATCTTAGCAGCAGCTTTAGCTACTTTATTAGTAACAAAATTAGATCCCCTTCTAGGAGATTCATGATTAAATAAAATCCCATTAGTAGCATGTAACCCATAAGCTCGTCTATAATTTCTTACAATATTATAACCAAATACCTTAGAACAACCATAGGGTGATACAGGATTCATTATAGTTGTTTCTCTTTGGAAATTATCATTTTCAATAGAAAGACCAAACATTTCTGAACTACTTGCTTGGTAAAACTTAGCTTTAGGACAAGCTCTTCTATATGCTTCTAATATATTTAACACACCCAAGGCATTTGTTTGAACTGTAAATTGGGGAATATCAAAGCTAATTCTTACATGGGATTGGGCTGCCATATTATAAATCTCATCAGGTTGAATTTTATCTAATAATCTTTCTATTCCTCCTTGATCTAATAAATCTCCATAATAAGTATTTATTTTATTCTCTATATTATCTAATCTAATATCCTGATTTTCAGGTGTGGAATTTCTTCTAACAATTCCATGAACTTCATATCCTAATTCAATTAAATATTCTGCTAGATAACTTCCATCTTGACCTCCAATACCAGTTATAAATGCTTTTTTCATCTTTATTTATTTTTTAAATATATCCATTTGAGTTAAGTCAGGCCAATCAGTCACTATCCATTGTTTTGGTGTAGTATTAATAGCTTTATTTAATTTTTCTAAGCCTAATTCTGCAGTTTCTGGAGTCATATAATAATGGTAACCCATTGATTTTATATTTTGCTTCCTCCAAGGAGTATTTGGGATTCTTCCATCATATGACATTCTTTTAAGTTTTAATGCTGATTCTTTATCATCGGTTAATATAACACCTCCTCTACCTAAAGCCAAGTGTTTTCTAAATTGAAATGAAATATTCATAAAAGTTCCTGGGATGTAACTATTAGGTTTCCATAGCACAGCTGCATCAATAATATTATCAGTTAAATAATAATAATCAATCCAAGATTCATCTTTCCATTTTAGATCTATATTTAATTTATTAGCTAAAAATGGAATTGAAATATATGTTCTTTTAGGTACATTAATATAAGAAGTATTTTGATGTCTTAAACATAATTCAATACCATGGGTGCAACAATCTATAGCCACAGCATATGGTGAACCAAAAAAATCTGCTATTTTATCTTCAAATTCTATTATTTTATTAAAACTCATTTTGTAGCTTCTATATTTAAACTTATTAATGTTCCTTTTTCTTTATTTCCTTTTGGGGATAAATATGCTTGTGAGTGATCATCATTTTGTCTATGTTCTTTATAATTTTCCCAATCATATTTATTAATATTATTCCATGATAATTCATTTAAAAGATTATGTAATAATTCATAATCATAAACAGTTCTATGGTATATTATTTTATTACCCATTTTCATTCTACCATATAGAGGTCCTATAATATCTTTTAGTTTTACTTTTCCATTATAGTATAAGGTGTTCATAGATTCAAAATCTGGAACTGCTATTCTTAAGATACCCCCAGTTTTTAATGCTCGTTTCCATTCACAAAGTATAGGTTTTATTTCATTTATATTAAAATACTCTAAAACATGGGAGGCATATATTAAATCAACAGAATTATCTTTATATGGTAAATTAAATATATCTTTTGAGTCTAAATGGTCATAATCACCACCATCTATATGGATCCAATCTTCACCAAAATTTCTCCACCCACAACCTAAATTAATTTTTTTCATATAAAAGTTTTATCTAATTTTTGACCCTCATAAGGACCTGTTTTATATTCATATACTAAAGTATTATCTTCTAATATAGTGTAAGTATGTGCTCCTTCTAAAGTAAAACTAGCATCACCAGATTCTAGTATAGGTTCTTCTATAATAGTATCATCTAAATCATAAAAATGACATTTAACTTTTCCTTGAATTACTATCCAACTTTCTTGAGCTATTACATCCCTTGTTCTTTCTTTCCAAATATGTTTATGAGGTTGGAAGGTTTTATCTTTCTCCATATTAAGTAAGGCACATTGGATAAAATTATCTTTAGGCACCACCTCAACTCTTCCAGGAGTTAAATCTTTTTTTCTTACTACTATATGTAATAATTTATCAGGTTGTATTTTTGAATATATTCTTTTCATATTTTATTTATTAAATCCATTTATGTCTTTCAAAATTATGACTATCAAAAAATTCTAATTTATTTGCATCAAATTCAGGTTTATATTCACAATTTTTAATTCTTGATCTTACAGTAAAATGATCAGTTTTTTCATAAAGCATAAAATTAAGTTTTGGGGATAATCCCATAACATTAATATGATGAACACAATCCTTATGAGGATCATTTAAATTATAATACTCCCAATTGTCATAAAGAGATGAGAATTTATCCATATTAGATGAATTGGAAAAAAACCAAGCATCATAATATCTAGAGTTACCTATACACTTACAATTGTCTGGGGAGCAATCATCTCTATGGGGAGCATAAAAATTATTTGAATTATAATTTGAGAATTTAAGATCTTTTTGGAGTATATGATCAAATCTATAAACCATTACAAAATCATATTCAAAATCATTCTCTATCTCATACTGTTTTTTTAGTTCAATGGATATTTTATTTGAATACCATCTACTTTTAATGCAGTTTTGTCTAAGACTTTCTTGCTTAAAGTCTACTTGAGATTCAATTATATACTTTTTAGGTTTATATATATCAACTAATTCTTTTTCAAAATCTGTACTCCAACTATGAATAAAAATATCTACATCATTATGAGCAAAGATATGTTTATTATGGAAATGATGACCTATTCTATAATCTACAGGATGACCTTTACCATTAGGATGTTCTACTGCTCCTACAATACCCATTAAACAAAGGGCTATTTTTGGTTTTTTTATTTTATTCATATCAATTTACTTATTATTTTATGTATCCCGGGACCAACAGATAATCGTATCCAAGTTTCCCTATCATCACCAGGAACTTTTACAGGAGTACCAGTTTTCATATCACCACTTTTAAAAGCTAATCCTTGTGATGATAGAGCTTTTATTGTTTTTGAATTATCCCCGTTACTTTCATGAAAATGTATTGAGTTTGTATGAGATCTTATTACATCATAATTCTTATTTTCTAGTAAATCACATAAAATATCTCTATCTTGTTTTGTATTTGTTGCATATTTTTCAACTTCTTTAACATTATCAAGTAAAAATGAGGCAAATTTAACAGATGGTGAACTTAGAGGATAAGTTAATTGGACTTTAGTAATTAGTTCTATGAGTTTACTATTTCCTAATAAATAACCTACTCTTATACCAGCAGCTCCAAAGGCCTTTGAAAAAGTTCTAGATATCACAACATTATCATATTCATTAATTAAGGATAAAACAGTTCCGGGGCCAAAGTCAACATAAGCTTCATCTATAAGAAATATTATATTTTTTTCTTTTAAATATTCACAAACTTTTCTTAATTGGCTTAGATTTTTATAATCCCCTATGGGGCTAAAGGGATTAGAAATTACTACTAGTCTAGTGTTTTTATTAACTGCATTTATTAAATCATCTAATGAAAATGATTTACTAGTATATGGAACAGCTATATGTTCGCCTCCTAAAATATTACCATAAATTCCATACATAGGATAACTAGGTGTAGGTGACACTACATTATATCCAGGATTCATTGTTACTTCAAGTAAGGCTTTTATACAAGCCCCGGAACCTGTTGATAAGAATACATTACTACTTTTTAATTTATTATGATTAGCTATTTTTTCTTTTAAAGAATCATATTCGGCATATGAAGGATAAGTTATAAAATCTTCTTGTTGTAAAGTTTTTAAAAATTCTTTATATAAGGATTTAGGAAAGTCAAATATTCTTTCAGCCATATCAAATCTTTTATTAGATTCTTTTGTTGGTCTTGGAATAAAGATTCTATTTATACCTCTAATCCATTTATTTATTTTATAATTTTCCATATTTTTCTTTTCTAAATGCTATATAAGGATTTTTATTTTTTAAAGTATTTATTTTTTTATCTAATTCATTAATAGTAAAATTTCTTCTATAAGTAGTTTCAGTTTGAAAAATTTCTTCATTTTTTTCAATAATGTCACATCTAGCTTGAAGAACTATTGATTTTCTTGATGTAGATGAATGATTTGAAGCTGAACCATGTATTGTTAAATGGTTAAAGAATAGAATATCTCCAGGTTTCATAAGTACTGTTTCCATACCACATTTATTATATACTCCTTCTAAAGCTTCATGTGTTATTCTTCTTTTATGCCCAAAATTATCTCCTATAATATCTTCACATGGTAATACTCCTAATTTATCTGAATTAGGAATAATTCTTAGGCAGCCATTTTCTAAAGTATGCTCATCTAATGCTATGTAAATTTGCATAAAATTTTTCCAATCTTTTGATGAGTACCCAGGAGCATATGAATCTACATTAAATATTTCTTGATGCCATTCAACAGCACTACCAATCCAAGAAGCTTTATTATTTACCATCAAATGGTTAAAAATATATTTATTTTTAAATGTATCTTTACAAAAGTTTTTTATAAAATTATGATCTGTTACTTGTTTAAAGGGACCTTCATTTAATAGATTTCCATACCCCCAAGGTATATTACTAAAGGGAAGTGTAAGTTTAGGTTCTAAGGTTTCTAAATATTTTTTTAGTTCAAAAACTAATGAAGGGGATAATACTTTTTTTTCAAGATGGTATCCATTTTTAATATATTGCTCATTTTTCATATTTCTAGATTTTTTATACCAGTATTTCTTTTTAAGTTAATAGCTATAGCATAATCTTCAGTACTATTTAACTTCCAATCATTTATTAGATATCTCTTTCCACCTCCAACTCCCATAATTAATTGATCATAAAAGATTCCAGTTTCAGACAATTGATCTTCAGTTACTTTTCGTAAACTTTCTTTTCTTCCTGTTAATAAAATTATATTATATCCATTTCTATCCCATTCTA
>Ga0209383_1002871_pt1 | contig 9867 bp, 10 predicted proteins | sample CoawatmetaG02DNA_FD_187510 | JGI IMG/M metagenome (GOLD analysis project Ga0209383, IMG submission 187510) | Marine microbial communities from the West Antarctic Peninsula - Coastal water metaG029-DNA (SPAdes) (version 2) | ecosystem: Environmental > Aquatic > Marine > Coastal ... | reverse complement strand
TTTTTTTTTGTTTAGAGGTTTCAAGCGTAATGCAACTTGCTCCATTTAGTTCCATAACTGTTTTCAAACCAAAAACGTTCGTGTTTTTTTTAATCCAAGATGAGCTTGAACATTTAAGCTCGTATGCATTGTTTATTTTGTTTTTTTTATACAAAATAGAAAGTTGACTCCCCACTCCCCAAATATCTTTAATATCAATATTTTTAAGGACACTGTTTATTTCTTCGTCAGGCAATTTTGTTAAATCGATAACTCCTTCTAAATTTTTTTTTGCTAAGTGATTTGCTATTTTGGAAAGTGTTTTGTTACTTCCAACTCCTATACTAACTGGTATTCCTGTACTTTGGTAAATAGTTTTTTTAATATCAGTGATAAAATTGTTCATATTTTTTATAGGCATATCACTTAGATCTAAGAAAGCTTCATCTATTGAATAGTATTCAATGACTGGAAAAATATTTTTTAAAATTGTCATTATTCTTCTGGATATATCTCCATACAAGGCATAATTTGAAGAAAATACCTGAACATCATTAGCTGTTACTATATTTTTTATTTTAAAATAAGGTTCACCCATTTTAATTCCAATTTTTTTTGCTTCGGAGGACCTTGCAATGACACATCCATCGTTATTAGACAAAACAACTACTGCAGATTGAGAAATTTTAGGATTGAACAGTCTTTCGCAGGAAACATAGAAAGAATTGCAATCTACCAATGCTATAATTTTTTTCTTTCCATTATAGTTTGTGAATAACATAAGTTACAACTCCCCATAGCTCAGTGTTTAAATTGGAATTGATTTCTATTTCTTTTGTAGAGTTGTTTTTTTTAGACAGCAGAAAATATTTTTCTTTTTTTTTTATAATTTTTTTTACTACTAGCTCTCCTTCGAAATTAAGAACCGCAACAGAATCTGTTTTTAAAGTCAAACTGCGGTCTACTATCAAAACATCACCCTCTGTGATTTTATTATCATTCATGGAGTTGCCCTGAACTCTAATCAAAAATGTTGAAGATGGTTTTTTAATAAGCTCTTTGTTTAGATCAATTTGCTCTTCGATATAGTCTGTTGCCGGAGATGGAAATCCAGCGCTCACTTTTTGTAAAATTATAGGCAGAGTTTCTTTCATTTTTGTTCTTATTTTGTTCTTTGTTTAAGAAACCTATACACTTATTCAGGTTGTATTTTGAGTCCAAAATAGATTCATTTATGAATCAAAGAGTGAACATTTGAACTAGATATTGTGTCTGTGTGGATAACTAAATCTATAAAGAATTAAACTACTTAAGGCCCAGCCTTTTGTGAATATCGCTAGAAGAGGTTGTGAACCTAAAAACATATCTTTCATCAGGTTTGGCTCTTTTAAAACACTCTTGGGCTGCCAATGCGGCCTCATGAAACCCGCACAAAATTAACTTTAACTTTCCTGGGTAAGAACAAATATCTCCCACTGCAAAAATTCCTTTTTCGTTCGTTTCAAAATTATGAGTATTAACAACAATCGTCTTCTTATCCAAATTTAAACCCCAATTCACTATGGGTCCAAGCTCCATTTTGAGACCAAAGAAAGCCAAGACGGAGTCTACTCTAATCTCTTTTGTTTCTTTTTGATTATCTTCTATGATAATTTTTTCTATAAAAGAACTTCCAATAAAATTTTTGGGTTGGTAATTTGTATAAAGGTCAATTTTTCCAGATTCTTTTAACTTCATCATTTGATCAACTGTGTGTTGAGCTGCTCTAAACTCATCTCGTCTATGAACTAGAATTATTTTTTTTACAATTTTTGAAAGCTCGACGGCCCAATCTAAAGCAGAATCTCCTCCTCCAAATATACAAACTTCCTGTCCAGAAAATTGATTTTTATTTTTTACAGAATAAAACAAATTCTTATCTTCAAATTTTTCGATACCTTCAATGGGAGGTTTTCTTGGCTCGAAGGAACCTACACCGCCTGCAATAATAACATTAGGAGTTTCAAAAATTAAATGGTCGCTAGTTTCTACAATCCAGTTTTTTTTATTTTTTTTAATAGTATTCACTCTTTGGTTTAAATGAAATTTATTTTTAAATGGCTTGATTTGTTCCAATAGATTCTTTGTCAAACTTTCTCCTGTACAAGTTGGAAGAGCCGGGATATCATAGATAGGCTTATCAGGGTAGAGTTCGATACATTGTCCACCAACTTTATCTAGATTGTCAATTACATGAGAATTTAAACCTAAAATACCTAATTCAAAAACAGTAAATAAACCAACTGGTCCAGCACCAATTATAACTGCATCTGTTTTAATCATGTGTTTTAATCATTTATCCTTGCTTTTCTGGTAACGAAACTGTGATACCATCTAAGTCTTCATCTAAAAATAATTGACAACTTAATCTGCTGGTACTTTTGGTTTCAAATGCAAAGTCTAGCATATCTTTTTCCGCATCAGACTGTTCTGGTAATTTATCTACCCAATCATCATCAACATAAACATGGCAAGTAGCACAAGCGCAAGATCCTCCGCAATCCGCATCAATTCCGGGAATGTTATTTTGTACAGCACCTTCCATAATAGTAAGTCCTTTTTCAACATTCACTACGTGTTCTGTTCCGTTGAATTCAATATAGGTTACTTTTGGCATGATCTCCTTTATATTTATCCAATAGCTAATGACAATAAAGAATTTTAATACCATAAAATTAAATTTTAAAATAAAGACATTTAAACTTAAAGATGAGTTTAAAATATCAAGGATATCTAAGAAAATTATTAAAGTCATTGATATTTCCCTCAAAGATAGCGTCAATTCGACTACAGCAGAGTGTGTTCCATATCAAAGATATAACGAAAAATTAGATGATATTTTTGAATATTTAGGGGCCAATAAAGACAAAGTAGAAAAAATAATCATAAATAACAAAATTAAAAGAATACCTTTTCTTTGTCTTCAAAATGCTCTTTGTACTTCTATTTTGTTTCTGGAACATAAGAAAAATAAAGTTAATTTTTTTAAATTTAATAAGATTAAAAAAAAGTTTATTACATCGATAACTATTCCTATTTTTAATTTAGAGAAAACTAAAAAAGTTTTAAAGAAATTTACCAAAACTAAAATTATAAAAATAAAACTGAACCAGAAAGAGGTGATAGGTAAACTTTCTCTCATCAAAGAAATTTGTCCAAAATCTAAAATTATTATTGATGCGAATGAATCTTGGAGTAAAACTTTCCTTGAAGCAAACATTAAAAAGTTAGAGCAATTTAACATTCTTTTTATTGAACAACCCTTCCGTCAAGGAAATGATCATTACTTAAAGAATATCAAATCTAAAATAAATTTTTGTGCTGATGAATCTTTTCATATAAAAAATAAAAACTTAATCAAAAATATACAGCACTATACTTATGTAAATTTAAAATTAGATAAGTTTGGAACTCATCAAGAAATACTAAAGTACATTGCTATTGCAAAAAAACTAAAGAAAAAAATTATGTTAGGTTGCATGGTGAGCTCTTCTCTTTCTATCTACCCTGCCCTGAGATATTTTAATGATTGTGACTATTGTGACTTAGATGGAGCTTATTTTTTAAAAAAAGATCGCCTGCACGGAATAACTTACCGAAACGGTTTGGCACAAATAAATTATAATTTTTATTAGCACAAAAAAAAGGCCCCTATAAAGGGGCCTCTTTTTTTTATTTTAAAAATTAATTTAAAATATAATTATTTACCAGCTGGCGTAAGATTTTTTGCTGTTTGATAAATAACTAATCCAAAGATAGTTTTGTTTAGTAAGTCAGCTAAGTTGTAGATGATATTAAGAGACGCTTCATCAGTTCCGCCAATCATATATCCAAATAGGTATCCTAATGGATAAATTGACCAACCTAAAGTTACAACCCATTTACAAAAATTAAAACAGTCATTTACCGGACCTTTTAATTTTGCAGCTTCTTTTGCCGCTTCACCTGCAAACACTTCATATAAAATGTAAATCCATCCGGCCATTCCTATGACAAATCCAGCAGTTATGTTCATGTAACCAGCTTCACCTAAATATCCACCGACTAACATTACTATTGAACCAACTAGTAATCTCCAGAATATACCTGCAGATACTTTTTTAACAGCCGACAAAATGAAATAAAACTCAATCATCAATAACGGAACTGTTAATAACCAGTCGATGTATCTAAATACAGTTGGTGAAGAACCAGTAGCAACCCATACTTCTCTCATGTACATGTAGTGCACGAATGCAATACCAGTAACTAGACCAGATATAGTGATTGAAGTTCTCCATGATGCTTTAACTGAATTTCTTTCAATAAAGAAGAATACAGTTGAAGCTAACATAGCCATAGAAATCAGCCAGAACGAAATTCCAACGAAATCATTTGATGCTAACATAGCAGTTTTCATAATTTACTCCCTTTTTTTTTGTTTAAACAAAAAATGCGATTTCTAATTACTTAGATTTCGCATTAATTTTATAAACTGTACTAGAATTTGATCGATATACAAATAAAAAATGACTTGTAAACAAGGGAAATAGCTCACAATTGTGCAAAAATTACTTATTTTTTATCTATTTTTCGTGGTTTAATCAGTTTTTTTAAAAATATAATTAAAAAGATGGTTCTATGGATAAGTATACTTTAGCTTTTAAAGAATCGATTCAAAACAAGGAGAAGTTTTGGGCGAATGCAGCCGAAGATGTTAAGTGGATTAAAAAATATGATCAGGTTTTAGATTCAAGCAATCCTCCATTCTACAAGTGGTTTAAAGGTGGAAAAATAAATACATGTTTTAATGCACTCGACCGACACGTCGAAGAAGGTAACGGAGAAAGAATAGCTCTTATTTATGACAGCGCCATGTCAAATATTAAGAAAAAATATACCTATCAAGAATTAACTAATGAAGTTTCTATTTTAGCTGGAGCTTTGCAAGGACAAGGGGTCATTAAGGGAGACAGAGTTATTGTTTATATGCCCATGATACCGGAGGCTATGATGGCAATGTTAGCTTGTGCTAGAATTGGAGCTGTTCACTCAGTAGTTTTTGGTGGCTTTGCCTCAAAAGAGCTAGCAAGTAGGATTGACGACTCAGAAGCAAAATTAATTTTATCTGCTTCTTGTGGTTTAGAACCAGGAAGAATCGTGGAATACAAACCATTGCTTGTGGAGGCAATAAAACTTGCAAAGCACAAGCCTAAAAAAACAATTATTTTTCAAAGGGAAGAGCATAAAGTCACATTAGAATCTGATTACATTGATTGGAATGATTTTGTTAAAGGAGCTAGCAAGGCTCCGTGTGTTGAATGTGATGCAAATGATCCTGCTTATATTTTGTATACTTCTGGAACTACTGGAGTTCCAAAGGGCATTTTGAGAGATATTGGAGGACACATAGTTGCACTGAAGTGGACAATGAAAAATGTTTATGACATTGATCCTGGTGATGTTTGGTGGTCTGCCAGCGACATAGGTTGGATTGTTGGTCACTCTTATATTGTCTACGCTCCACTATTTCATGGATGTACAACTGTAATATTTGAAGGGAAACCAGTGGGTACTCCTGATGCAGGTTCCTTCTGGAGAATAATTTCTGAATATAAAGTCAAAACAATGTTCACCGCTCCAACAGCATTTAGAGCTATTAAAAAAGAAGACTCCAAAGGAGAGTTTTTTAAAAAATACGATCTATCAAAATTTAAAGCTTTGTTTTTAGCTGGAGAAAGAGCAGATCCTGATACAATTCATTGGGCAGAAGATTTGTTAAAAAAACCAGTGATCGATCATTGGTGGCAAACTGAAACTAGTTGGTCAATTACATCTAATTTTAAGGGTCTAGGGCTATTTCCAACGAAATATGGCTCAGCAGGCAAACCAGCTCCTGGTTATGACATAAAAGTATTAAAAAATGATGGTTCTGAGGCTGAGCCAGGTGAGATGGGTGATATTGTAATTAAATTACCCCTTCCTCCAGGTACTTTTCCAACTTTATGGAATGCAGATAAGAGATATAAAGAAAACTACATGGACATACATCCTGGATTTTACCACACATATGATGCAGGATACATAGATAGAGATGGTTACGTTTGGATCATGTCAAGAACAGACGATATCATTAACGTAGCTGGTCATAGACTCTCCACTGGAGCTATTGAAGAAGTCTTATCTGAAAATAAATATGTTGCAGAGTGTGCTGTGGTTGGAATTGCAGATAAACTTAAAGGGCAATTACCTCTCGGACTAGTAGTTTTAAAAACAGGAATAAAGAAAAAACATGAAGATGTTTCTAAAGAATGCGTTCAAATGGTTAGAGACAAAATAGGTCCTGTGGCAGCATTCAAAACAACTCTAGTTATAAAACGACTTCCCAAAACAAGATCTGGAAAAGTATTAAGAGGAACTATAAGAAAAATTGCTGACAAAGAAGAGTATACTTTGCCTCCTACTATTGATGATCCTATAATTTTAGATGAAATTAAAGATTCTCTTAAACTAGCTGGTATAATTTAAAAAATAAATTAAAAAAAAATATCTTGCAACTTTTCCCACACTGACTAAAATTAAAAATCTAATAATACTAATTTTAATAGTTCCAGAAACAAAAGTTAAAGGGTCTCCAACAAAAGGAACCCAAGCAAATAATAAAGACCAATATCCATACTTTTGAAACCAAAAAGTAGATTTTTTAATTTGCTTATCTGAAAATGGAAACCATTTCTTATCTTTAAATTTAATAAAATGAATTCCTAGATACCAATTTACGCAAGAACCCGAGATATTTCCTAAGCTAGCAAATAATAAGAGCAATACTCTAGAGTAAGAATCCATTGCTAACATCCCTAATAAAGTTAGCTCTGATGATAACGGTAATATGGTTGCTGCAAAAAAACTGATAAAAAAAAGAGTAAGATATCCCATGAGGTCCTGAGCTTAGAATTTTTTTATTTATTAATCAGTAAAATTACACTCAATACACATGGCAATACCCATCCCACCACCAATACATAAAGTTGCTAAACCCTTTTTTGCTTTTCTTTTTTGCATTTCATGAATAAGAGTAACTAAAACCCTTGCTCCAGATGCACCGATTGGGTGTCCTAAGGCAATTGCTCCACCGTTTACATTAACTTTATCTGGACTAAAACTCATTTCTTTATTAACAGCAAGCGCTTGTGCGGCAAATGCCTCATTGGCTTCTATCAAGTCTAACTGATCCTCTTTCCAGCCAGCTTTTTTTAAAGCAAGCTTTGATGCAGGAATTGGTCCTGTTCCCATAATAGAAGGATCAACTCCACACTGAGCCCAAGAAACTATTCGAGCCAATGGTTTTAAATTTTTTTTCTTAGCGTTCTCTTCCGTCATTAATACAACTGCAGCTGCACCATCATTTAAACCTGAAGCATTTCCAGCTGTAACAGTTCCATTTTTTTTAAAAGCAGTTTTCAATCCTGCAAGTTTTTCAACTGTAGATTCGGCTTTCGGGTACTCGTCTTGATCAAAAACTACATCTTGTTTTTTTACCCTGGTTACTAGAGGGGCAATCTCATCTTTAAATTTATTAGCAGCCATGGCTTCTGCTGTTTTTCTTTGAGAAGTTGCAGCAAATTCATCTTGTTGCTCTCTACTAATATTAAATTTTTCAGCAACATTTTCTGCTGTAATTCCCATGTGGTATTGATAGTAAACATCCCACAATCCATCAACAATCATTGAGTCTTGCATTTCTCCATCACCCATTTTAATTCCATTACGCATATAAATGTAATGAGGAGAGTTAGACATGCTCTCCTGTCCACCAGCAATAATGATATTTCCGTCTTCACACTTGATTGAATTAAAAGCCAAGGCTACAGAAGCCAGTCCAGAACCACATACCTGATTGATAGTAGTTGCTGTTTTTTTTTTTGATATTCCAGCATGTATAGCAGCTTGTCTTGCAGGATTTTGGCCAGAGCCAGTGGTAAGAACCTGCCCCATAATAACCATATCAACATCATCATCTTTTAATTTAGAATGATCTAAGCATTTTTTAATAACCACCGCTCCCAATTGTGGGGCTGTTTGATTTGAAAGTGAGCCTCCAAAAGAACCTATCGCAGTTCTAAAGGCACTTGTAATGACTACATTATTTTTTTTCATACACAATTTTTGTTTAATGGATTTACTGGTAAATCTATCCAATATTTACTTTAATTAAAATACCAAGTCTAATGCAAAGCAAAATAAAAACCTTAAGTTTTAAATATAAAAATAGGGTAAATGATTTTATAAATGACTTTTTTTAAACTATTTAAAGCGAATTCTAGGTATACGCTTAAAATTAATTAATTTTTACAGGTAACTAATTAATAATTCCAATTTTTTTTTGACGGTAAATAATAAACAAACCACTTGATACGACAATAGAAGCTCCTGCAATCATATGGTACGAAGGAACTTCTTGAAAAAATAAATACCCAAATAACAAGCCCCAAATAATCACCGTATATCTAAAAGTGGAGGTGGAAGAGATAGATGTAATCTTAACCGTAGCAACAGAAAAAATATAAGCAAAAGAAAGCAAGATAGCTGAAGTTAAAATCAAAATTAATTCATTTAAAAGAATGGGCTTTAAATGAAACAGCATGTAAACCCCGTAGCAAATACAAACTACAAAACAGGTTACAAAAGCAACTTGAATACTATCAAATTTATCTTGGAAGGTTCTAGTGTAGGTATCTCTATAAGTGATCAAAATCGCTGCTATAAGTGGAAAAGCAAAAGTATAACCAAACTCTAATTCTCCTGGATTCACTACAACAAGCACACCCACAAAGCCTAAAATGACTGCACTCCATCTCCTCCAACCCACCACTTCATTTAATAGTATAGCACCTGATGCTGTGATTAAAATTGGTGCAAGATTCAATAGAACATACAAATCTGCAAAAGGCAGAGATGCTAGACCAAGAAAAAAAAATATTCCACAAACAGCTTCTATCAATCCTCTAGTAAGAAGATGTTTCGATGTAAGCATTCTTTTTAATTCTAATTGTTTTTTTACAAACAAAATCAAGCCAATAAATAACGTTGCAAATATTCCACGAATAAAAACGATCTGACCCAAAAAAGAAATATCATTATCATGAATTAAGAGGACATATTTTATAAAACCATCGTTGGCAGCAAAAAAGAATTGGGATAAGATCATAAATGTAATTCCTTGTGTTTCTAAAGATTGTTTTTTGAATTGCTCCAGCATATTTCTGCTTATATGCTCAAATTAAACAAAAGCTATACTCATAATTCATATTCAGTTTCCTCTTAAAATAAGTACAATCAATTTCTCTATGAATAAAGTTCTGCTCACTATATTACTTGTAATGCTTTTTCAGAATAGCTCTTCAGCTAATCATCACTTTCCTATTTCCAGAGATTCTAAAGCAGCGGTGGAACAAGGAAAACTTCTATACAATCAGAATTGTGCTTCTTGCCATCAAGCAAACCTATCAGGTGCTAAAGGTTGGAATATGAAATTAGATGAGGATGGTCAGCGACTAGCTCCTCCTTTAAATGGAACTGCACACACTTGGCATCACCCGGATGCAATGCTCCACAATGTAATTAAATATGGCTATTCTAAAACAATTAAAGATTACAAAGGTAAGATGCTAGGCTTTGGAGATAAACTAACAGATCAAAATATTGATCATATTCTTGCTTATATAAAATCTGCTTGGAATGATGAAATATACCAACGTCAAATGCAAATAAGCTCTCCAAACTAATAAATATGGATACCACCAACACTTCCTTTCATTGGGGCTGCAAACATACTTGGAAAAGAAGCGCTAACAATACCATGTGGTGCGT
>Ga0209383_1002855_pt1 | contig 9899 bp, 10 predicted proteins | sample CoawatmetaG02DNA_FD_187510 | JGI IMG/M metagenome (GOLD analysis project Ga0209383, IMG submission 187510) | Marine microbial communities from the West Antarctic Peninsula - Coastal water metaG029-DNA (SPAdes) (version 2) | ecosystem: Environmental > Aquatic > Marine > Coastal ... | reverse complement strand
AATCTTTAATAGTTAAAGTTTCTGTGTAATCAGCATCCTGGTCAATAGTGATGTTTTGTATTGTTGCCATTAGTCAAATTCCTATACATTAAATCTTTCTTATATTTATAAGTTTTTAATATACTATTTAGATTTCTTACAGCCTGAAGGTAATCCAAGTTTTTCTCTTCCGTCAAATAGATTTACATCTTTAAACTGACCATCTACATTATTATAGTGTAAAAAGACTTGACCACAAACATCGCCCTCAAAAGGCTCTCTCCAGTGTTCTAAATCACAACCATTATATACTAACATATCTCCTACTTCAAGATCAACTCTTGTACCTATTGGCGCATTAGGTTTATGTATATTTTTATACTCATCTATTACATTATCACTACCTGTTTCATCTATGAATATTGACCATGGATCACCCCCTAAATGAATAGTAGTAGATATCTCACAACTTGGTCGATCTTTATGTCTTTTTAATATATCGCCTTTTTTATATGTCCTCGCATAAGAATATGTTGGCACTAATTGTAATCCTGTTTCTTGTTGCATTTTTGGTAATACTTTCATCATTAGAGTTTCCATTACAAAATCTGCATAACAAGCATAAGTATTAGGAATTTGTTTATCTTCCCATGTTCCAAGAATAGGAGACTGTGAATGTATATTGTTTTGATACATAAAATTAACAGCATCCCGTTTAAGTAAGAAGTAATTAAATATAAAATTAGCTAATTCATAAGAAATTGCATTTTTAATTACTTGATATTTTTTTGTTTTAAACATATTATCTCCTTATGTAATCATGCATTTTTGCATAAAATTAAAGCTTACAGATATTCTTATATCATTAGAATCATTAGGATCCACACAATGATTTAACCAAGAAGGAAACATAATTAAACGTCCTGCTTTAGGTTCGTAATGATGTTCTCTCCATAGTCTATCAGGTTTAGATACATCTTTTTGTTTAGGTCTTGACATCAATGCAACTGATCTTGGATCTTCTATTTTTAATTTTCCAGAATTTTTAGGTGCTTTTATATAATAGACACCAGACCATAAAGAATTAGGATGTATGTGTGCTCTATTACTTCCACCTGGTGGATTTATATTAGCCCACATATTACCTAGAAAAGGTTCACTTTCATAATATTCTTGATCGTAAATAGTTTTTTGTGATGAATATAACATATCTACAAGTTTTGCATATTCAGGTAACTCATTCATGTCGGTTGTTGAGTGCCAACCTTTAATATTGGTTCTAGTTAAACCTTTATCTTTATTTGCCCAATTCATAATATCTCTTTCAAGTTCTTGATTGAGAGTTGGATGTTCTATATCTGCAATGTAGATAGGTGTTGGAAAATATAATTCTCTAAACATTATTTAAAAGGTGTGCCTCCGAACCACATCACAAGTGATTTTCTAGTACCACGTATTATTGGTGTAACTCTATGATTTATAAATGAAGCAAAAAATGCTGCTTGACCTTGTTTAAGTTTTATAAAATTACCTGGTTTTGTTAATTCTAAATCTCCACCTTCAAATTCTGACTCAGGAGATAATAAACAAGTCATTGATATTTTTCTAACAGGTGGCTCATGACTCATATTAACATCATTATCAACGTGCCATTCATAAAAACCTCCCTCTGGATATTCTGTGTATTGTGCCATTTCTGTAATAGCCATTCCATCAAAACCAAAATGATTACCATTAGTAGTTTTCATAATACGATCAATGTCTTTATACATACCATTCATTTTTTTAAACGGTATCCAACTGATATGTGAGGTTCTAGTTTTAGTATCTACTTCACCATCTCCAACTCCTGCATTTCGTTTAGGTTCAGCTCTTCCAGCTGCAATAATCATTTCACATTGTTTAGGTGTAAAAATTGGTGAAGTTGTTTCAACTATAAAAGATTTCCATTTAGGTTCTGTTATCATATTAATATCCGTATTCTATCCAACCCGTTATTATATATTTGTCATTCGATAAAGGAGGGTTGCCTCTATGAATATGCGTGAATTGTGACGGCCAAACTAACAACGTATTTTTTTCTGGTTTGAAACGACACTTTTGATATAAAAATTCTGTCTCCCCACCTTCGGTTACATCATTTAGATAAACCATAAAAGCTAATATTCTATTTCTTGCTTTCATTTCAGCATTCTCACAATGCCAATGATGATATCCTTCACCCACTTTTGTTTTCTGTATCTTAACTTCTAATATATTGTGTGTAGCTAACTTTTTTAAATAAGAGTATTTTTGAACATATAATGGATACACTTCTTTAAAAAATAAATCTATAAAGGGTTTGTTGTTATAAGTCATTGCAACATTGGTATCTGTTATAGTGTTTATTACGTTATCAGACACTAACATTTCATCTTCTTTTCTTGGATATACTGCACCCTGCTGTTCACATTTATTAAAATAATTTAAATAATCATTTATCAATTCATTTGGCATAAAGTTTTTAAATACACCAATATGGTCATCTCTAATCAAATATTGTTTATCCATTATCTAGCCCCTCTATTTTTGATTGGGTCAAACTGTACATCACAATTTGCAGCAAGTGTTCTTCGTGTTTCAGTAGTACCATTGAAAGGGTAAACACAATGCCTCATGTCATAAGGAAAGACATAAAAATCTCTAAGGTCCATTGGTGGTTGATAATCAATCTTTGCAAACTGACCATTAGCTGCACCTAGTATTTGTAGTCTACCATTTTGTGGTATATCAGCATTAGAATATTCTTTACCATACGTTGATGGTAATTTTAAAATCATCACAGAAGACAGACCTGTAAACAACGTTCCTCTATGAATGTGTGCTGGATTGTATTCATGTTCTTTCATCTCATTCACCCATATAGAATTTAAATGAGTGTCATACTCTCTAATTTTATTAAATGCTAGATAGTGTTTAAACACAGTCATAAAATAATCTGTTACGTTTGTAGGTAATAAATTATGACTTTTCATCTTTGATTGATCTTGACCGTTGTAAAATATAGAATGTTCGTTCTCTATCTTACCTACTAACTGTTTATTAGCTGGTTCAAGTCTATGAAAGTTTTGTTCGTATATTTGATTAATCGACTGAAAAATGTCTAACGGTACTTGATACTTTAAAATTGATTGACCTAAAAATACAAAATCAAAATTAAGATTTTGGTTTTCCATGTTGTTCAATTTGTTCTTTCTCTTTATAACTATTTTCTAATTCACCAGTTTTTTGAATTCTTTTTAATGATTCTAATTGACCCATTACATTAAATATATCCGTATCAGATGAGTTACTGTTCAATGTTTTTGCCTTTTGTGCATAATGTTTTCCATAAGATTCTAATTGATGTTGATTAACATCTTTGTCATTAAAAGAACCGTCATTAAATTCTTTCTTTAATCCAGACCACATACTGATTTCTCTCATTCTATGTCTTGCAGTTTTTTCCATAGACGCTTTTCCAAAACGAGATTCATCTAAATCAATTTCGTATTTAGTTAATTTATATTCGTCTGTTTCACTAGATATTTTTTTCTCTAGGTATTTAATCTTTGCGTCATTTCTTCTATAATCAAACGATAATGTCATTAAATTATCTAAGTAAGTTGATTGTTCTCTAACACACTGCCAATACTTTGAAGCTTTAGTTGGATATCTATTGTCTTGTAATACAGAAAATCTCGCCTCAGTTTCAGTTCGAAACATTTGTTTTTTAGTCCAAGTATCTCGCAACTCTTCCGTCATTGCCTTAAAATTATTAAGGTCTTTTGTGCTTAATAGATTGTTTAGATTGGGGATTTCTTTTTCAATAATATCTTTTACGCCGTCTTTTTTTACTATATCATCACTCATTCAGTTCTCCTTATTATATAATTATAATGTTACTATTATTTATAAGACTTTTTTATTCAGATGAAGAAATAATTTCTCTTAAAATTCCATTACCGTTCCATTCTTCAGTAGAACTTACTATTCCATCGTCAGTATTTCCACCAAAAGCTATAGCTGATGTTTGAGTACCATCGCCTGTCAATTCTGATCTTGCTGTGGATAAATCTCCGATCACAGTCCAGTTAGTTCCATTCCAAGAATCCGTTGAAGATACACTTGGGTTTCCACCAAAAACTAATCCTGCAGTTGAAGTTCCTGAACTAGCCATAGCGTTTTTAGATATACTAAGATCGTTCACTTCTGTCCAGTTAGTTCCATTCCATAATTCTGTTGCAGCGTGTGGAGTAGGACCTAGATCAAAACCTCCAGCGGCAACTGCTGCTGTTTGAATTCCAAAACCTGTTACACTAAATCTGTCCGTATTTAAATCATTCACCTCTGTCCAGTTAGTTCCATTCCATAATTCACAGGTAGCTTTTGGGGCAACAGGTCCATCTAAACCTCCAAATGCTAAAGAAGCTGTTTGAGTTCCACAACCTGTTATACTTCTTCTTTCATCATTCATATCATTTAATTCAGTCCAACTTGTTCCATTGTATGCTTCTGTTTTACCTGTCACATCATTTGGTGTATCAGATTCTTGTCCCCCAAAACATAATGCAGTTGTTTCAGTTCCTGATCCACCTACCGGTCCTTTTCTAGTAGTATTTAAATTATTAACCTCAGCCCAAGTGGTTCCGTTATATGATTCTGTCGCACTACTAATAGGTGGATCAACATCTCCACCAAACATTAGTCCTACTGTGTTTGACGAAGCAGCTCCTCCAGCTTGTTTTCTAGCAGTGTTTATATTACCACCCGTGACCCAAGCACCCACAGAAATTCCTGCGTTCCATTCTTCTGTGCTTGACAATATAGTACCGGCGGCATTTCTTCCTCCTGCACATAGTGTAGAAGTGCTAGTTCCAATATTACCATTTACTTGATAACTTGATATACTTAAATTTGTTGTTTCAGTCCAAACTGTTCCATTCCATAATTCAGTTGATCCTGTGGCTGTTGGTTTATTTCCTCCATAGGCTATAGTAGCCGTATTAGATCCTGCATTCCCTTGATAAAGTTTATTTGTATTTAAATTATTTACTTCATACCATGCTGTTCCATTCCAAATTTCTGTGCTTGCTACTGGAGTAGCTGGAGAAGGGTTAAGAAAACCTCCAACAGCTATGGCATTTGTACTACTAGTGCCCGTTCCTGACAATTGTCTTGCGGCATTTAAATCTGCAACTTCTGTCCAAGATGATCCATTCCAAGTTTCTGTTAAAGCAGAATCAGCAGTTCCATATCCACCAAAACATAATGCGTTAGTGTTATCAGTTGCGGATCCACCACCATCATATCTAGCTGTGTTTATATTTGCAACTTCTGTCCAGTTAGTTCCATTCCAAATTTCTACTTCTGCATTTACAGGAGGATCTACTGCACCACCCATATATATTGCTGAAGTCTGTGTTCCACCAGCACCAGCAGAACTTCGAGCAAGGTTAAAATCGTTTAATTCAGTCCAACTTGAACCGTTATATGCTTCTGTATGGCCTCGTGCTGGAGGTCCTCCTCCAAAAATTAGTCCTGCTGTTTGAGTGCCTGCTCCTCCTAGAGTTCTTCTTGCCGTATTAATATTACCACCACTAGACCAAGCATTGCCTATGAATTGTCTTTGAGTTTTTAGTTCGTCCGTTGAAGTGTTGTACCAAACTTGACCAACAAGTGGATTTGCTGGATCCGAAGTTACTACTTCTACATCTGTTCCGTGTAATTGTTTATAAGTTGCCATATTAATCTATTGTCTCCGTTATAATTCCGTTATCGTACCATTCTTCAGTTGATGCTGTAGGATTAGAACCATCATGACCACCAAAACCTAAACCATTTGCCTTAGTTCCAGAAGCACCCATTTGATTTCTTGCAGTTGTCATACTATTTTCATTTGTCCATAAAGTTCCATTCCAAGATTCTGTTGCTGTTGTAGGACTTGGAGATTGTCCACCAAAAGCTAAAGCAAGTGTTGATGTTCCTGATGCTGCTGTATTACCTCTACCTGTATTTAAATTAAGTACTTCAGTCCAATTAGTTCCATTCCATAATTCTGTTTCAGCTGATTGTGCTCCACCACCAACAGATAGTGCTGCCGTGCTAATTCCAGTTCCTGACATTTGACCTCTCGCTGTATTTAAATTATTTAATTCTGTCCAGTTGGTTCCATTCCATAATTCTGTACTATCAAGATTATCTGAGTCACCATTTTCTCCACCAAAAGCTAACGCTGCTGTGCTATTTGCACCAGCACCTGCAAACTGTCTTCTACCTGTATTTAAATTATTTACTTCTGTCCAATTAGTTCCATTCCATATTTCATTATCAGCTTTAACAGGTTGTCCACCAAAAGCTAATGCTGATGTTGAAGTTCCTGCCCCTCCAAAAGAACTTCTTGCTGTATTTAAATCGTTTAATTCACCCCAAGCTGTACCATTGTATGCTTCTGTAAATGCTCTAACTGATCCATTATTTCCACCAAAAGCTAAAGCTGCTGTTTGAGTGCCTGCTCCCTCCATTGCAAATCTAGCAGTGTTTAAATTACCACCACTAACCCAAACTCCTTGAGCCACGTTGGCATTCCATTCTTCTGTGTTAGGTATAGTTACGGCTTGTGTTCCACCTGCTGCTAAACCAGATTGATTACTAGCACCAGAACCAAAAGGTAATCCTGTTCTTGCTGTACTCATGTCTGATATTTCAGACCAACTAGTTCCGTTCCAAGATTCTGCACCAGCTATAAAATTAGGAGGTGAGTCAGATCCTCCAAAACTTATTGCAGATCCTGATGTACCTGCTGCTCCATTAGCTGAAAGAGCAGATCCAGTTATATCATTCACTTCTGTCCAGTTTGTCCCATTCCATAATTCCGTTTGTTTTAATAAACCTGGAGAGCCTACTCCAGCAATAGCTATCGCTGAGTCTTCATTTCCAGCGGCACCCGTAGCGGCTTTTGCTGTATTTAAATTATTAACTTCTGTCCAATTTGTTCCATTATATAATTCTGTGTCTGCTGAATATCCACTAGGTGGGTTTCCACCAAAAGCTATCGCTGCAGTACCTACATCTGCAGCACCATTTAATTCTCGTCTTGCGGTATTTAAATCATTTACTTCGGTCCAATTCGTACCATTCCATAATTCTGCAATTGCTACGTTTGCATTAGTAAATCCACCAGCACCTATAGCAGATGCTGCACTTCCTCCAACACTATGACCTCTTCTCGCTGTGTTTAAATCATTTACTTCTGTCCACGCTGTTCCATTATACGACTCTGTCACTGCTAAGTTACCATCAGGAGGATTTATTCCACCATAAGCTAAAGCTGCTGAACTAGAAGTACCAGCGGAACCTCCAACTTTTCTTGCAGTATTTAAAGAACCTCCAGTAGACCATGCACTTCCAACAGATGATTTACGAATACGAAAACCATGAACAGTCGTATTATACCATAACTGTCCTACATAAGGATTATCAGGATCCTCTGTATAGTTTTTTAATTTCGTACCTTTAAGTTCTTGATAAGTTGCCATTGTTTTCCTTGTTATTCAATCAATGTTATATCTAATGGTTTTGCGCCTAATCTCTCAATTTTATCGTCTGCTGACTCGTCTGAAACATTGTTGTTGTCCCATGCTGTTTGATTAGCGTCTACTTGTGCTGTAACAATAGTTTGAGCTTGAGCTTTTGTTTTAACAGTTCCACCTACTTTCGCAATCCAAAGATTTGCGTGTTTATTGTAAGCGGGAACTTGCCAAACATTAGCAGGAAAACTAGTGAAAGTAATTTTAATTGATTCAACGTGGTCAATAAAACCTTTTCCCCAATTTTCTGCTACACAATATTGATATGTTTTTGCCATTTTATTCTCCTTATTCGCTTGTTGTTGTTAATGTTTTTATTACGAAACCTGTTCCGTCCCATTCTTCAGTTGCTGTAGTGGGTCCTGGGTTTTCCCCACCAAATGCTAATGCTGCAGTTCCTGATCCTGAAGATCCAAAAGTATCTACTGCTGCGTTCATACTATTTTCATTTGTCCAACTTGTTCCGTTCCAAGATTCTGTGTTAGCTGAATATGCTTCAGCTGGAGTTTCACCACCGAATGCTAAACCTGCTGTTGCAGTTCCTGCTCCACCAGATCCTTGATTAGCAACATTCAGATCATTTACTTCTGTCCAGTTTGTTCCATTCCATAATTCTGTGTTTGCCATTGCAGGAGTAGGTGCACTTTCTCCACCAAACACTAACCCAGCTGTACTAGTTCCAATTCCCATAATGCCATGTCTTGACGTGTTTAAATCATTTAATTCTGTCCAGTTGGTTCCATTCCATATTTCATTAACTTTTACTTCTCTTGGTGATCCTGAACCACCAGAAGCTAAAGCTGCTGTTACAGTTCCAAAAGATGCCATATCACTTCTTGCAGTATTTAAATTATTAACTTCTGTCCAAGTATATCCATTCCATATTTCATTTGCAACTGTATTTGGTGAAGCGTTACCACCAAAGCATAAAGCTGATGTAGCATTAGCACCTGCTGTGCCTGGAGCATATCTTGCTGTATTTAAATCGTTTACTTCACCCCAAGCTGTACCGTTGTAAGATTCATTATTTGCTGATAAACCACCTGGCGGAGTTTCTCCTCCTATACCTAAAGATGATGTTTGAGTACCTGTTCCTCTAACGTGAATTCTAAGAGTATTCATATTTCCACTCGTTGCCCATGCCCCAAGAGCAACATTAGCATTCCATTCTTCTGTTGCAGCTGTGTTAGCACCGTCATAACCACCAAAAGATAAACCAGCTGTAGATGTACCTCCCGTTGCGTGTATGGATTGTACTCTATTTAAATCATTTACTTCTGTCCAGTTGGTTCCATTCCATAATTCTGTCTTAGCTATAACGGCTGGTACTCTTCCACCAACAACTAAACTTGCTGTTGCAGTTCCAAGTCCTGCCGTAGCATTTCGAGCAGTATTTAAATCATTTACTTCTGTCCAGTTGGTTCCATTCCACTGCTCTGACAACGACTGTATACCAGGATTATCTATCTGACCTCCAGAAGCTAAGGCAGATGTATTATCAGATCCTGCTGCCGCTATTTGACTTCTCGCTGTATTTAAATCATTAACCTCTGTCCAGTTTGTTCCGTTCCAAGATTCTGTATTATCAATATTATCTGTGTCACCATTTTCTCCACCAAAACCTAAAGCTGATGTTGCAGTTCCAGATCCCATAATTGCTCTTCCAGTATTAATGTCGTTTACTTCTGTCCAATTAGTTCCATTCCACAATTCATTTAATGCATTAGTAGGACCTGGATTTGCTCCAGTACATATGGCTGCTGTTTGTGAACCACATCCCATAACCCCATTTCTTGCAGTATTTAAATTGTTTACTTCTGTCCAAGCGGATCCATTGTATAATTCTGTATTTGCTGTATTAGGTGGAATAAATCCTGCAAAAGCTATACCTGCTGTTTGAGTGCCTCCTCCTCCTAGACCATTTTTTACTTGATTTAAATCTCCACCAGTAGACCAAGCACTACCTATAAATTGATCTTGATATTTAAATTCTGAATTTACACTATCATACCAAAATTGACCTGCTTTTGTATTAGCAGGATCTCCATCGACATTTTGAATCGAAGATCCATGTATGTCTTTATAAGTGGTCATGATTATTTATTCTTCAGTAACCAACCTTGTGTACCGTCTGTAAATACTAGGGTGTTTGCTGCTCTTTCTGTTGCCACAGTTAAATTGTCTGTGGATCCGTGAATTTTTTCTGAACCATTAGCAGCTATCGTTAGATTATTAGAGTCAAATGTTCCTGCATAATCTATAAATGCAACTTCATCTCCTATAGTTCCTGCAGGTAATGTTAAAGTCCATGCA
>Ga0209383_1002847_pt1 | contig 9925 bp, 25 predicted proteins | sample CoawatmetaG02DNA_FD_187510 | JGI IMG/M metagenome (GOLD analysis project Ga0209383, IMG submission 187510) | Marine microbial communities from the West Antarctic Peninsula - Coastal water metaG029-DNA (SPAdes) (version 2) | ecosystem: Environmental > Aquatic > Marine > Coastal ... | reverse complement strand
ACATTCTTCCTGAAGTAAGTCGCATATATACTTATGATGCCAATTAGTTGATAATGGTACTGCAGGTTCTACTACAATCCAAGCTGCTTTAAAGAACTCATAGAAACTCATCTCACATAGTTTCTTTTCTAATGCAAACTTAAGTAATGCTTTTTTATTCATCTAATTCGGTATAGTCAATATCTTCTGCATCTTCAAGCCCTCTAATCTGTCTTTTAATATCTTCAAGTGTTGCTCCTTCGTTTAAGTTAATCTCAATCTTAGTTTCTGAATCCCTTTTTATTTCTGTTGATGATAATTTAGGCATTGCATAGTTCATTAGTTTAGCTATTGCATCTATGTATGCACGAGGGTCTTCATCAAACAATATATCTAAAGCCATCTTAATCTTTACAGGCTGTCCTTCTAATGCATAAGCTAAAGACTTCCTAGTCATCTTAGCTAATTGTCTTGTTTCATTATTCTTAGGTAATAAAGACTTTGCTGTTTTATTAAAGTTCTCATCAATGTTGTTAGGTCGCTTCTTCATTGCCTCACTACCTACTACCTTGTTTTCTTGTTCTTCCATCATTATTCGTTTAGATTGCCAATATACAATAATATTTTAAACTCTATTCATAATAAAGATATAAAATTGAACTTCTCTAGTTTTATTGTAACTATTTAGCCCTATATTTAACTTATCTTTTAACATTTTACCCTATATGCCGTTATTGTACGAAAACTGTGAAAGTATTTAATATTCAAACACTATCTTCGTGCCTCTTATAAGAACCTATATATAATTCAAAAGAAGTCTGCTCAATACAAAGCACCATAGTAACAGAGTAGTATGTTCTCATAATCACCACGCCTTATAGTAAACATCATTGCTCATATCGCAAAGTATATAACTCTTTGTAAATAGATGTTTAAGTAATACATACCTTTTATAAAATTGAACTTGTAATCTGAGTGTGTGGGTGTGTTGGCTTAAAGAGTCTTTGGGCTTTGGTTTACGGAATCCAAATATCAACCCTTTTTAATCCTTTTGCATAGCTTAATGACTAAAATCATGACAATAATGACCTAAATCATGACAGGAACTGAACTTAAACTGGTTTTAGTTTGGGTTTTAGGCTTGTTTATGTATGTAAAGACAGAAAAAAGTAGCTCAATCACTACTATTTTAAACTTAATTAACACTACTTTATTAAAATTTAAGCATAAAAAAAACCTAAACTAATAGGCTTTTATTGTGTTTATTGGTTGTATTTGTGTCTATTCTTTTATAAATTCTTTGGCTTTTATATTATCTTTTTGTATTTCGTTTAATTGTTTCAATAGTTTTTCAATTCTTTTTTCTAATTCTTGTATGTGTTGGCTTTGCATTGTGTTTAATTTGTTAAGTAGTTCATTCATTTTATTATGTTTTATTAGTTATTTTATTAAGTGTTTGTCTATCCAAATATTAAAGCCAATACGAAAAGTATTAAGTAAAAAGTATTTGTGAATTCTGTTGGTTTTAATTCTCCTTTCATTATTTTATTATGTATTTAGTTTTATTAATTGACAAAGTAAGTAGAGTATTTATATTTAGCATTCTAAAGGCTTTCTTTCTCATATCATACAAAGGTATCAAATTATAATTTTCTGCCTTATATGGTGCTGCTCTGCCTGTTTTAGATATGTACTTCTTAAGTCTGGCGTTCATTATTCTATGCGTGCCGTCTTTCTTTGTAAATGTAGCCGCAAAGATTAAGCCCTTACTTTCTTTTATTAATTCTTTGGCTGCTGTTTTATCTATTGTTGTAGTCATTTTATGTAATTTTTAAGTGTTTAATGTTCAATGTGTTAAGTGTTAAAAAAATTGAGCTCTATTCGTTTAATTTTAGTTTTATTAACTCTAGTTTTTTACCTGTGTATATAATAGATTCGTCCCAGTAGTCCACCATTGATTCAATGTACTCTAGCTCCTCCATTACGTCGGAGTATTCTCTTAAATATTCATGTATCATTCCGTCCATGTGGTCGCCACATTTAAACAATTTAGCGTCTGTATAACCTCCCCTTGCATCTGCTCCCCCATGTATTTGTATTAAAACATAATGTTCATCATTAATAGTTAAGTTCGCACCCTGTAATATTTGCGACAAATCAGAATCGCCATTGTAGGTGTTCCAACTTCTGGAAACTTCAACTTCATTACTACTCACTAAGTCAAGCCAAGCATTTACGCTAACACCAGATAAATAAACGTTGTTTTCTTTACAGTCTGCGTCCCAATCTTTCGGATTTGTGTTTAGTTCGTTAAAATTAAAGGCTATTGTGTCAATCTCTAAATTATTGGTCAGGTAATGAAATACTGACACTGTGCGGTGTATCTCATTATATTTGGTGTCATATTGGTAAACCTCTGCTGATTCATCTGCGAAGTCCTGAAGGCATTTATTCGCGTTCCTCTGCCACATTCTGCCGTTATCCCCTCCAGAATCTAACATATGAGTCCCTGTGTTTTCTGTAAGCATTGAGTAAATTAATTCCTCAGTATTGCTGGTTGTAATTTGTGTTTTTGTAGTCATTGTATAAAGTTTAAAATTATTAATTATTTTTAATTATGCTCTTTGCAAGTTGGACACATGCGAGTCTCTTGGTCGAGTTCATCACCGCAACAGGAAAAAAAACATTCATTACAATATTTGTTGTTGTTGTCCTGCTCTGTTACTTCCTCAAGTGTTAAATCATTATCGCAAAGCGTACAGCGTTCCGACTCTTTGCCTTCAAAGTTAATTGGGTTTAGGTTTGTAGTGTCTAGGTTCATTTTTAAAGTGTTTTAGTTGGTTTATTATATTCTTTGCATCTTTTACATTCGTCAGTGTCTGTTGCTTTGTTGTAGGTGTATTCCTTGCAATACTCACCACAAGAACCACAAATAAATTGATTTTCTTGCTCTTGTTCGTTTTTTGTTTCTGTGTCCATTGTTTAAAGTGTTTTTAGTTAATTAATTAATATAAAGAAATTATTTTATTTGTTTTTAAATCAAATTTAAAAAAGTGATAAGTAATATAATCTTTATTGTTATATTGTTTTTTTAATTCTTCTGGTATTGTAAATATTGCGCTATCTTCATATATTGGCTTGCTTTTACCTGTCTCATAATCAAAAGAATCCCCATAAGTTGAAAAGCCATCTTTAAATTTTTTGCTAAATTGTTTTAATTTGTCAAATACTTCGTCTTCTGTATTATGTATTGAAATATAAGTATTTAAATTGTCTTTCAATATATATTTTGTTTTATTTGTGTCCATTGTTTAAAGTGTTTTTAGTTAGTTTTAAAGTGTTATTAAATCAATTAGGGTTAGTGTCATACAAAGGGCGTAAATTAAGCCGTAAAGCGTCGCAAATGATAAGATGTAAAACAAAATATTTTCTCCTATCGTGTATTTTGGTTTAATGTTTACTTTTGTGATGTACTTAGGATAAGTTTCTTTTTTCATAATTTTATTTATTTGGGTTTATTAATATAGCGTCTTTTAATTGCCTATTTAATGAAGTAAATCTGTCGCATATGTACAAAAATAATTCATTTGAGTAATTAGCACTTAATGGAGAATTGTCAGCTTTCATTAATTCAAGGTTAGAAATTTGAGTTCTTAGGTTTTGTATTGTTTCTGTATTTTTCATCTTTAAAGTTTTAGTGATTAATGTACTGTAAAAGTAACTTAAATTTTAACAATGTGCAAAACAATGTGCAAAACTTTTATTTTCTTTTACTAGGTTAAAAAGTACTTTTTTTGAAAGTTTTTTTAATTTATTGTTTTTTTAATGCTCTTTTTTTGCCTCTTTTTTGGTGGCTGGTGGTGGTTTTGTGGTTCTGGTGGTGCTGGTGCTGGTTTTATGATATTCCTTTTTAAGTAATAGAACGGACGTACGTGATAACAATTTTTTTTACATAACAACATAAAAAAGAAATTATTTTTAATCTGGTTACTAAAACATACTAATGATAGTTACTAAAAGATACTATTAATAGTAACTATAAGTAACTAATAACAGTAACTAAAAGAAACTAATGAAATTTTTTTCTATTTTTTTTTATACCCTACAACCCTAGCAGTTTCAGCAGTTTCAGCAGTTTCAGGGCAGTTTCAACGGCAGTTTCAGAAATCTTTAAGAAAAGTTTTTGTAAAAGTTTTTTAGAAAATTATTTTATTTTCATATACCAATCAAGGACATCCATACATTCTTCTAATCCTTTAACTACTTTGGCAAAGTAACCTGCTTCATTAAGGTCAGCTACCCATTGTTTTTGTTCTTTGGATGGATAGCAAGTCTTATCAGCTTTAATCTCTAAGAACAGCCCTGCATACTCGCTATTGACCTTACATATCTGCATATCAGGAAAGCCTTTAACGTATCCAGTCTTCTTAGCCATTATAGCCTGAGTCATTGATGTTCTTATACCACCTAGAGATGCACAGTACCTAACAGATGGATAACTAAATTGTATGTAGGTACAGAATGCTGATTGTACTCTTGCTTCTTGTTTCATTGCCATAGTCTATCCTCTGTCCCCTATACTCCCCTTACCCCCTACCCCCTTAGTCCCCTTTACTTTATCAGTATAGGTAGTACCTTTGAGTAGTTGATACATTAATGGTTGTGATACTTCGTACTTCCTAGCCATAGCAGAGATAGTTATCTTATCAGTACCAGTATTAAACTCTAGTCTTATTGCATCAGCTTCAGCAACAGTAAACTTTCTTCTTGAGTAACCTCCACCTCTTAAGTCTTTCCTATCACCTACTTTTATCTTTCTTATCTTTGGCATAATTTAATATTCATCAAAGAACCTATCAACAGTTTCACCATATTGGTTTTCAACATCAACACTTGTTATAGTGATGTCTACTTTGTTTAGCTTCTTTTTATTTAAGTAACATATTCTATCTATCAGTTCTTGGTCGTTCTTTATTTCCTCTATGTTAAGGGTTAAAGCAAATGTATCTAATATACCAGTAGTAACCTTCCTAGTTACAGCACCTTTATTCTTAATCTCATACGATATAAATACTCTAAATATCGGTTTCTTCATTTTTAATCTTATCTAATTCAAACTCAAGATGATTGATTGCCTTCTGTATGCATTCAACACTTGTATTATGCTTCCTTTTTGCTCTGAGCAAATATGTAGTGGCAGTACCAATATTGTATGATAAATCAAAATCTTCAATTACTTTACGAGCCTCATAACCATACACTTTACCAATGTAATAATTAGGTATCTTATCTTTACTGTAGTCTAACTCAACCTTACTTAATAGCATCTTAGGATTTATTGTATCACTCACAGTATATCCATTTCTACCTTGCTCGTAATAAAGTTTATTGTGTTTTTTTGTCATTTTGATTTTGTATTTCACTGTAAGTTCTGTTTCTATCGTGTGCTAGTCCACCAGTTCTAGTTACCACCTTATCTCTCTTATCGATATTCTCTATCCTCCATATAATCTTTTCATTTTGTCTATCTCTTATCTTACCTTCTACAATACTCATAAAGATAATCATAACAAGTACAAATATTATTACACAAAGCGTTATTTTAAATATCATCATTTTGTTAAGATTTTTAATAATTGACTTGAGGTATATATTCTATCATCTCCTGAATAATTCTCATATATCATTGTAAAGTTATCATCTTTCCAAGTCCATAAAGACCTTACATTCTTTTTGATATTGTCTTTCAATATCCACTTAATTGTTTTGTATGTTCTTTCTTCTTTCATATTAATTGTTTTAGCTGTATTGGGGAGGTAACCACACCCCCCCTCTACTACTCAGGTCTGAAAAATTAAAAGCCTTTTAGGTCTTACCCTTTATTTATTATTAATTATTTCCTGAGTATTTATCATTAGTCTTCTTGTGGTGGAAATTTATCACTATAAACATTCATAGAATATTTTTTTTCTTCGTTTTGTTTATTGTTTCTGTCATTCAATCTTTTCCACCCAAACTGCATATAGTATGTTAAGTCAGTATTTATAACTTTAGGTACACTAAACCTCTCTCTCTTCTCTTCATCTGTTTTTTTCATTGTACAAATATATAAAAATAATTCAATTTTATAGTAATTAGTTTCTAAAACTTTTACCCTTGATTACCACCACTTTACACTTCCTTAATCTATCTAAAGTTCTATCATCATATCTTTCCTTTAATGCTTTTGATGCTAAATTAGTAGTTATAAGCAATGTCTTTGAACTATCTTCAGCATATGAAATAGCATCAGCAACTGCATCTATCTTAGTACCATAATCATTCTTAATACTCTCAGTACCTAAATCATCAATAATAATAAAAGAGGCATTACTTCTTTCAATCTCTTTTAGTTCTTTAGCAGGTGTACTGGTAAGTAGCTTATTTGTTTTTGTTCTAAAGATTGCAGGGATAACATAGTTGAGGATAGTTGATTTACCTAAACCACACTCACCCATTAACATTAAACCTCTGCCTTTAGTATCTGATAACCAATCTATTATCTCATCATAAGAATCAAGATGTTCATACACATCAATCGTTCTATCGTAATGCTTAAATGCCTTAATAAACATTTCTTTGAGTTCTTGTTTATCTCCTAACTTAAACCTATTATACATCTTAGGCTTTAGGAAGTTTTCTATCTTAAATGTATCTTCTATTGTTCTCATAATCTATATATTCTTAATTAAATCAGCAACGCCTTTCCAATCCTCATTAGTATTAATATCTTTATTTTTATATAATTCACGCAATGAATTTAAAGCATCATTAACTCTATGCTTCTTTGTTGTGTTAGAACTTTTTATTTTTATAGGGAGTTTATCTGTTAAATCCCATTCTATAACATTTCTTCCTGTAACTCTACATTCTCTTGTTTTAACTTCATATATAACTCCTAATCTCCTTAGTTCAGTAAACCTTGCAGCACTTAATGATAAAGCATTAAAAGGATTAGTATGTTCTAATGCCTCCTGCCTTGTGCAGGGAGCGGATTTAAAGATAGCATTAAATGTTTCAAATCTTCTTTGAGCTAATAAATTAGAATTTTTAATTTCATTGTAGCAGTCTATTGATGTTTGTCTTGTTTTCATTGTTTTAGTTTTTAAAATGAACCATCCCCATAGTCTTGACCTTTCTCATGTCTATGTGCTGTAGTTTTATCGTTAGTATTAGAGTTATTGTTTCTGCTTTTCTCCCAAGTTCTTACACATGCTTTCCAACTTTTCATTTTGTTCTTACCAATCAACCATCCTTTACTTTCATAGAAATCAAAAAATGTTTCTGCATCTACAGAATTTTTTCTTTCTAAACAATATTTTTTAATATCAATTATTAAAGGTTTAACAAACACACCCCCCTTTGTAGTATTAATACTCATAGTATTATTACTTGTAGTATTACTCTTTCGATTTTTATCGCATAGGTCTTTAGATATTTTTAACATACCCTTATCGATTATTTTAACATACCTATGTGATATTTCTCGTGTACCCTCCTTGTATGTGTATCGTATCTTAATGTACTCATACTTAACTAATTGACTTATCCATCCAGAAATAGTTCCTTTTTCTTTATCGTATAGGTCTGCAAAGTATTTATTAGATGCAAAACATTCAGCGTTCATATTGCACAGAGCAGTTATCTCAGCGTATAAGAGCTTAACATTAGCCTTGAGTCTATTATCGTATCTAACCCCAGCAGACAGGATAGCATAATAGTTTGGTTGTTCTTTCATTGTGTTATAGTTTTTAAAATAAGAGGAGGATATTTCACCTCCCCTCATATTATTTATTTAGAATGGTAAGTCATCACTACTATCACTACTAGACTCTTGCTTAGGAGCATTCTTAGTACTCTCCTTTGGCTCAAAGTCATTTACATAGGCATAATGTGTCGCACCTTTTTCTGATGGCTCTCTACGCTCTGAAATCACCATTGATACCCAACCATTTTTTGCATTCTTTTGTAGTTCATCTAACTTGAAGTTAGCAACCATCATTTCTCCATACTTTGTTGGGATGTTCTTGATACTACTCGGTAAGTAAACCTTCTCTTTCTTGTCTGTCATTTTTTTGTTTTTTAATTTTATATAATTTAGTTAATGAATCCTTGATTTTCTGCTGCCTAGTTTCTAGTCCTAATATTTCCTCATCTAGCTCTACCTCAATTATTTTACACTCTACTCTTTTAAACAATTCAGATTCTTCAGTATAATTATTGTAGAAGAATTTAAACTTTCTTGTGTGGTGAATTATTGATGAGTGATGTAAATTGGTTACACTTGCTATCTCCATTAGAGTTAATCCAAACATCTCTCTTAATATGTATATGTACATTCTCTTAGCAAATATAATGTTCTTCTTTCTACTACCTAGAAACATCTTATCTTTATCTACTTCATATATATCTGCCAATTCAGACATAATTATATTATTGTAATAGTCGCTAAATTTTAACCTTCTTCTTTTCATTGTGTTTATTGTTTATTTAAGTCGTACACTATTGTATCAACTACATCTTGAACTGTTAAGCCTATAAAGTCTGCTAATCTGTGTGCGTGTATAAATCTAAGGTTGGATGGTATCTTTATAAAATCTCTACTGGTAGCATAGTTTACTCCTATTACCTTGCATAGAGTTGAATTTGATATACCATAAATTCTTAAAAGTGCTTCAAACTCATTCCTAGATTTTCTAATCTTTTCTAATGAATACTTCTTAGTCATTTCTATTCATATGTTTATCAATCTTATCAACACTAACCTTGAAACTTGTTTTATCAAAGTGATAGAAGTCTAATAATTGTTTCTCATCTAACAGACTCATAATCTCATCTTCTGTAGCAAAATCTAATACACTTTTGTTCTTCCATATGATGTAAGTGAAAGATTCTAGGAAGTGCTTAAAAATCTCTATCTCTAAATACTCCGTCTTTGTGCATTTTGAGCCATTGTTTTTGTGGGTCTTTTTCATATCTATTGTTGTATAGTTTAGTTATTATTTCCTCTGCTTCTTCTTCTGATAAATAATTTAGTCTGTTCAGAATGTCAGCTTTCATTGTTGTTGTTAGTGATGTGAAGTCAATGTTCCCTTCAATGGTCAGCCATTGTGAGTATGTTAGCTCACTAGGCTTTCCATCAAAAAGTTCATCTATATCCTGATTACTTAGGCTCATCTACTATTTCATCCTGACCAAATACTCCTTGCTCATAGAATCCTGTTAGTTTAAGAACTACTCTACTCATTGCTCTTTTCTCAGCCATTGATACTGGGAATTTCTTACCACCACCATTTAAGTTAGCAGGAGATGCTTCACCAAAGCTCATTACATTCCTAACATCATTACCAACCTTCATAGTTCCTGCTGCCTTCAATACACAGATACCTTTATCTACATCCATAGTTACTACTTCATATCCGATAGTGATTCCATTCTTAGCAGAAATCTTATCAATACCTGTTCTAGTGATGATTACAAAGCCTCTAGGGTCTTTAAAGACATCTTCAGCAGTTAAGCCATTCTCTTTATAAAGCCTTCTTAAAGCCTCAGTTCTTGTTTCAACAACTATTTCTGGTTGTTTTTGTAATTTTTCTTGCATTGTTTTTTTTGTCATTTTATTATTTAATTGATTAGTATTCTGATTTTGTTCTTCTCTTTCTTGCATAAATTGTTCTTTCATCTTTCCCATAGTTTTATTGTTTTAGTTATTAATTCAGTTGCAAATATATAAAATTGGAATTACCCACCAAACTTTTTTAACAATTTTTAGAAAAATGTTTATCTACTAGAGATAAAATGTATGTAAATTGTGTGTTATTTTAGAAGTAATGTACTAAACGAGCCACTTGACCACTGTTTTTTTCGTGTATAAATCCTTCAACTGCTCTTGGAACTCCCACATATC
>Ga0209383_1002845_pt1 | contig 9929 bp, 8 predicted proteins | sample CoawatmetaG02DNA_FD_187510 | JGI IMG/M metagenome (GOLD analysis project Ga0209383, IMG submission 187510) | Marine microbial communities from the West Antarctic Peninsula - Coastal water metaG029-DNA (SPAdes) (version 2) | ecosystem: Environmental > Aquatic > Marine > Coastal ... | reverse complement strand
GTTGCAAATTTAGGAACCTCTTTAACTGATAGACAAATATTAATTTTAAACCAATTCTTTGATGATATAATTATTTGCTTTGATGGTGATGAGAGTGGTTATAAAGCAGCACTTAGAGCGGCTGAAAATTCAATTAAAGAACTGCAACCAGAAAAACAAATCTCATTTCTTTTTTTACCAGATGGAGAAGATCCAGACAGTTATGTAAACAAAAATGGTAAAGCAAACTTTATTGATTTTACAAAACAGGCAAAGATTTCAATTCACCAATTTATATTTAGTCACTACAAACAACAAACGGATAATAACCCGTCATCAATGGCAATTTTTGAAAAAAAATTGAGATCTATTGCTGGAACTATAAAAGATGATTTCATTAAAAAATATGTAATGGAGTTTTTTTTAGAAAAAATTTCATCATTAACACCACATAGCAATATTGGAAAAAAACAATTTTATACAAAAAAAATTAAATCATTAAGATCTACACAAAAACACTTTAATGAAAGTAAGTTACTAAGTGGAGTGGAGATTAAAGAGTTTTCATTACTTTATTTAATAATGAATAATTTAGATATATTTCAAGAAAATATTCATTTGGTTGAAAATATAGAATTATTCAGTGATGAGAATAAATTAATTTTTGAAACACTTATAGCAAAATTAAAAAGTGGTGAAAAACTTACACTTCAACAGATTCCAATTGATCAACAGTTAACTGAAAAAATTTTTAAATTTGCCCCCATAAAACACATTTTAAATAGCCATCAAAATAATCATGATAAGATGTTCGAATTATTAGAAGAAGTTTCTAGAGATCTTAAAAACTATGATTTAGAGTTTAGAATTGAGGCACTTGAGTCTAAGTTTTCTAAGGATTTAAGTGAAAATACTTTTAATGAAATAAGAGAGCTAAAAAAACAAAAAAACATCAATTAAAACTCATAAAAAATACATGGATTTTTCTAAAATTGGGCTTATATAAGTCATTTCAAATATACTATTGTGGAAAGAATAATTACAAAATCATTTGCCAGACTCATGGGTCGTGGAACTCATAGAGGATTTATAACTTTTGATGAGTTAAATAAATCCCTAGGTAAAAGAAATCTTTCAGACGAAAATTTAGAACAAGCATTTATGCATATTTTAGATGAAAGCGTTGCGCTAGTAGAAAAAAAATCAGATTTTAAAGTTTTAAGAAAAAAAGAAAATTCATCAAAAGAAGAGGGAAAAACTATTGAGAAGAGTGACGACCCAATAAGAATGTACCTTAGAGAGATGGGTGGAGTTGAGCTTTTATCTCGTGAAGGTGAAATTGCAATTGCAAAAAGAATTGAAGCAGGAAAAGATGTTATGCTAATCTCGTTAGCGCAAAGCCCCATCACTGCTCAACAATTTTTCGAATGGGATAATAAACTACAAAAAGATGAAATTTTAGTTAGAGAAATTATAGATATAGATACTAATTATATGGAGGATGCAAGCACAGGTCCAAGTGCCAAGCAAAGAAACTCCGGTGAGACAGATAAAAATGATGACAGTAACGATGATGATGAATTTAATCCTACACTTGCTGCAATGGAAACTGAGATTAAACCTAAAGTTTTAAAGACTGTTAACACTTTAACTAAAGAATATGGAAAATTAATTAAATATCAAAAAGAAAAACTAGATTGTATTTTAAGCTCTATAACCTTTTCATCTGCTAAAGAAAAGGGATATCAAAAAATTATAAGTGACATTTTAGAAAAAATTAAATCTCTTCAATTATCTCCATCTGTAACTGAAGAATTAGTCCAAAAACACTATGTTGAAAATAAAAAAATTGTTTCATTAGAGGGAAATCTTTTAAGACTAGCAATGGATCAAAAAATTCCAAGAAATGAATTTATTAAATTTTATTTAGGAAATGAAATTAATCCAAATCTTAAAAAATTTCTTGATACTAACCCTATGTGGAAACAATTCTTTTCTAAAAATAAAGATGAATTTAAAAATATAAGAGAAAGATTAATAGAGATAAGTCATAAACTTGGTATTTCTGTTACAGACTATAAGAAGATAGTTAGCAGAGTTCAAAAAGGTGAAAAAGAATCTAGAATAGCAAAAAAAGAAATGGTTGAAGCTAATTTACGATTAGTAATTTCAATTGCAAAAAAATATACAAATAGAGGTCTTCAATTTTTAGATCTTATTCAAGAAGGAAATATAGGTCTTATGAAGGCTGTAGATAAATTTGAATATAGAAGGGGTTATAAATTCTCAACTTATGCTACATGGTGGATAAGACAAGCCATCACGAGATCTATTGCAGACCAAGCACGAACAATAAGAATTCCAGTTCATATGATTGAAACAATTAATAAAATTGTAAGAACTCAAAGATTAATTTTAAGTGAGTTTGGTAGAGAGGCTACCCCAGAAGAACTGGCTCAGAAATTAAGAATGCCTTTAGATAAAGTTAGAAAAGTGCTAAAAATTTCAAAAGAACCAGTGTCTCTTGAAAAACCAGTAGGTGATGAAGAGGATAGTAGTTTAGGAGATTTTATCGAGGATACAAAAGCTTTAGCACCTTTAGAGCAGGCGATTAAATCTAACCTAAGTGAGGCAACTACCAAAATTTTATCAACTTTGACTCCAAGAGAAGAAAGAGTGCTAAGAATGAGGTTTGGTGTTGGAATGAATACAGATCATACTCTTGAAGAGGTGGGTCTCCAGTTTTCTGTAACCAGAGAGCGTATTAGGCAGATAGAAGCAAAAGCTCTTAGAAAATTAAAACATCCAAGTAGATCTAAACAATTAAAAAGCTTTTTAGAAAGTTAAAATTTTCAAGGGAACTTAGAACCATTGATCATGGGGGATTAGCTCAATAGTAGAGTACTCGATTGACATTCGAGGGGTAGTTGGAGCGTAACCAACATTCCCCACCATCTGAAACAATTTTTATAGCACCTTATTAGTATCAATTAATTGAAATAAATTTTTATTATTTATAAAAAAATTAAATATTTTAAAAATTTTATTTAATTTTTCTTCTTTATCGTAAAATTTATTATAGGTTCCATTAATTATTGAATTATCATCAGTAAAAACCGTATTATCCAAACTAATTATTGGATTAGCATTAGCAGTTTGTGGAGGAAAGATTTTAAATTTAATTGGATCATTAAAAAAATGTCTTTGGTAATAAAAATACATTAAAACATCAGGTTTATTAATTTTTATATTAATCTTATCTAGTCTATCTAGTTTGTGTTGATACTCTTTTAAGCTATTAGATTTTATTGCAAAATTTAGATTATTAAAAAAATTTGAATTTGAACATAATAAAGTAGGAATATTATTAAATGCAAACTCAGGAGAAATTGTTCCATGGTTTGTCAAAACAAAATTTATTCCATTTTTAATTAAGAAATTATTAGGAGTTTTAATTGGTAAAAGTATTATATTTTTTTTATTAGGTATAAGATTTTTTAATATCTTTAATTGAATAGAATCGAAGTCTGGATGGGGTTTTATGTACCAGTTATATGCATTATTTTTGCTGGCATAATCAAATAAATATTTGAGCCACTCGTAGTAATCAGCAAAAATAAACTCTCCTTCAGAATTGGGTCCTTCAAAAAAATCATGTGTAGCTATAAGAACATTGAATTTATTTTTATTAATTATTATTTTAGTTTTTAACTCAAATTCTTTAGAAAATTTATGATTATATATTTTCTTAAAATAGAATGGTAAATCATCTAATTTTGTTATTTTACCTTCCATTTTCTGTTTGATTTCATTTTCAGTTTCTTTAAGTAAATTTTTAGGGCTAATCTTTTTTAGTTTGCAATATTTAAGTAAAGTTTTCTTTAAAAACTTAAACTCATCACCATGGTGCAGATATTTTTTACTAATTCTGTGGGTAAGGTTACCACAGACATTTAAATTACTAGTTTTAAAATTTAAAGATATTCTAGCAGGTATTCCAATTAAATAAACTGCATGACTATAACATATGTAATCTACATTGTTTTTTTTAAAATAATCGTCCCAAAAAACTGCAATTCTAATACCATTTTTAACAGTATCTTTAAATTTCTGATCCTCAAAATCTATTGTAGGCTTTTTATGAAAACGCAAATAGTCATCATAAATTAAATCTCCTATTTTTGTGTTCTTATATTTAAATTTTAAGAATTGTTTTTTACTTATTTTTTTAAAATCTATTCTTGAATAAATTTCAATAACTAATTTTTCTTGTTTATAATTTGTAAAGTAACTAATAAACTTAAATCCAAGTTTTTTATATATAAAGAAAGTAATGGGGTGGTATAGGGCGTTGATCTTTGGTGGATAACAATAAAAGTTTTTATATCCTTTCTTCTTAAAGAAAATTGACCAAATAAATAAAGATAAAATATTCTTATTAAATTTAAACATTTCAACTAAAATAATTTTATTATTGCTCTTTTTTTTATTTAGTAAAAATTTCTTATTAAATCCAGTATATTTTTTGTATAGGCTATATTTTTTACTAAATTCTTTTAGAAAATAAAAAGAGAAATTAATTATTAATTGAATAAATTTAATTGATAAAATATTTTGATGGAACTTAATAAATTTATTCATAATTTGAAAATTAAATTAAATTATAACTTTTTAATTTTACTGTACTTTTAATAATTTTTGCTTAATGTAAAATTTATTTTAACATGACTTAAGTTTTCAATAAAGATTAATATATGCGCTATATATCAAGAATAGATATCAAAAATAATTTTGTTATCAAGGGTATTCAGTTGGAAGGATTAAGAAAAATAGGTGATCCTCTAAAAATTGCAAATAACTATTATAAACAAGGTATTGACGAAATCTTCTTTAATGATTGCGTTGCATCTCTATATGGAAGAAATACTATTTTTAAAACAATTGAAAACGCTGCAAAAAATATTTTTGTTCCATTAACTATATGTGGTGGGATTAAATCTCTAAATGACATAGAACAGTCGTTGAAAGTTGGAGCAGATAAAGTTGCAATAAATTCCCATGCAACTGAAAATCCTTCTTTTATCAAAATAGCTTCAAAATACTTTGGATCAAGTACAATAGTTTCTTCAGTTGAAGCTAAATTAATTTCTAAGAATAGATGGAATATTTTTAAATATAATGGGAGAGAAGATACTAACATTGACCTATTTTATTGGCTTTCAAAAGTTCAAGATTTAGGTTGTGGAGAAATTTTTTTAACATCAATCGATAGAGATGGAACATTAAAAGGTTTTGATTTAAATTTAATAGAAAAAATTAAAAATTTGATTAAGGTTCCAATTATTATTTCTGGTGGTTGTGGTAATTATGAACATTTAAAAAAAATTAAAGATTTTAAAAATTTGGATGTAGCCTTAGGATCGTCACTTCATTACAATAAAATAAATATCAAGAAAATAAAAAAATGAAATCTATTTGTATAGTTGATTATGGTTTGGGAAATATAGCAAGTTTACATAACTCGTTATCTAAAATTGGTTATAAGCCAGAATTTTGTTCTGATAATTTAAAAAAAAATTATGATATTATTTTTATCCCAGGAATAGGATCTTTTTCCAGGGGTAGTAAATTAATCCATAAAAAAAAAATTTTTCAATTTATTGAAAGACATATAGCTAATAATTCTTTCATATTTGGAATTTGCCTTGGGATGCAACTATTATTTTCAGTGGGATTAGAAAATGGAAAATCTAATGGACTAGCTATTTTCAAAGGGAATATTAAAAAATTATCAGTTAAAAAAAATATTATTTTGCCAGTCGTGGGGTGGAAGCCAGTAAAATTTAAAAAAAATTTTTTAAATTTAAAAAAAAAATATAATAATGAAAAATTTTATTTTATTCATTCATATGTTGCTCATAGCAGTGAACCCAAAAATGTACTTACAGAGACAATATATGATAAAATAAAATATACTTCTGCTATACAAAAAAATAATGTTATTGGTACACAATTTCATCCAGAGAAAAGCGGGGAAGTTGGTTTGAATTTTTTAAAAGATGTAATTAAATATTCTTAAAAAGATTGCCTTAAAATCCACTTTCCTTTTTTATAATTCCACAAATGTGGCGAACGAAATTTGTCAACTAATTGGTTGAAGTATTGTTTGTTAAAATCTTTTTGATAAAATAACGACTTTAATTCAGGGTATTCGATTTCATTAATTGATAAATATTTAAATACCTCATCTTCAAATCTTGCAGGATATTCTCCGTCATATTTTTTAACTAAACTAACACCTTCTTCTCTGGTTATGTCTTTATTTCTAATTTCTTGAGAAGAATCATAAGTTGCTCTCCCGATACCAAATTTTATGTATGTCGTATAATAATGAAGATCGTCTATTTTATCATCAAGACCTGAATACTTACTGTAAGTACCCGCAGTTCTTTCCGGCGCTGGCTCAAATCCATATTCAGAAGCATAATAATACGCTTCTTGAGGATGCCATTTTAAATAATAACCTAAGTATTCTACAGAAATTTTATTTTCTTTAAAAATTTTAGTATCTAGTGGTAGATATGGAGAAAGATCTGCTTTTTTTATTTTAAATTTTTTTTCTAATGTATTTATATTTATTCCAGAAATAAATATATTTTTTGAATTTTTAGTAGAAAAATATTCTGGGTTTTTTGTGGGTTTTTTATTTGCATTGATATCATTTCCATATTCAGAGGGATTTTCACCATAGAATATTAGAGGTATATTTAGAAAACTTGCCATCCTTGGTGGAAAATACATTTGTCCCATTATAAATGGTTGAAAGGGGTGAAATATATTTTCTAAAGATATTCTAGTTAGTAATCTTTGAACCTTTATGTTTGGAGAAAATAAATAATTATTTAAACCAGAAGCAATCCAAGCATCAAAATTTTTTTTTCCAATATCAGTATATAAATGAGGTTTAAAGGTAACCGTAAGTGGATTCATTCCAAATTCATATTTCAACTTACTGGCAGCATAAAAACTATCTTTTCCACCTGATCCAGGAACCAAACAATCAAATTCACCATTTTTTTTTCTAAATTTATTGCACAGTTTAATCAATTCTTTTTTTCTAGAATCCCAATCAATTTCTTCCTTTTTTTCATGCCAACTACATGCGCTGCAAACATAATCCTTATTAAAGGTTAAAAATTCTTTTACTTTTTTTATAGTATGCGTGTATTCTTTTTCTGAGTCAGGTTTTTGATTGCTATATGTACATTTTGAACAAAATATAATATTTTTTGGCAAGCCATAGTATGGTTTGTTTTTATTACCATTTTTGTAATTTGAGTAAATTATTTTTGGGTTTTTTTTAAACATTTTTAAGAGATTAATATTTTTATGGTTATATATATCTGTTATTGTAAAGCTAATAAAAAACACAACTTGCTAGACTCGTAAAATTATTGTATTTATTGACCAAATTTAAGGGCCTGTAGCTCAGTTGGTTAGAGCAGTACACTCATAATGTATTGGTCCCAGGTTCGAGTCCTGGTGGGCCCACCAAAAATTATTTTCTAGTAAGTAATTATTGAATGAATTTTTTCAAAGTAAAAAAAAGAGCATTAATATCCCCATCATTACTTTGAATGATAGAGGAAAATTCTTCTTTCTGGGTTCTTGCAAGACTTAAGCCTTCAATAATCAAGTTCATTATTAAAGGGTTATCAGGATTTTTCGTACTAACCCTCCAATCGATTTTAACCTCTGGTCTTTGTTTGGTTGAAACCAAGATACTAGTAACCATCGTATAATTTTTATTTAATTTTTTTTTTGAAGTTACTTCTATCTCTGGATTCGAATACTCAGCTAATCTACTTGAAAAACTTTTTAAAAAATACTGTCGAAATAAATTCTTGTACTCTGTCATTTGACTATCTGTAATCTGATTTTTGTAAGATCCCAAAGTATAGCGGCCTATACCATCAATATCTACAGTATCTGATGCAATTTCTTTAAGTTTTTCTATCTTTTCTTTTTTAGAGAATTTATTATTTAAAGCTTCAGACGCTCTATTGACTGTAGATTGAACAAAAATATCAGCCTCCATTGAATAGACTTTACTAAAGCTCAAAAAAATAATTATGAAGAAAGCTGTAAAAGAAAAAATTTTTTTCATATCTCTATATTATTTTATTGAGATTCTATTTCTTCCCAGTCACCATCATAAATAATTTCAAGTGATCCATTTCTGTTTGAAATTTTTTGCTGTCTATCTTGAAGATATAAACTTCTAACTGAAGCATAAAAATCCATAGAATTTTTTTCTAAATTATTTATAGAGTCAATATTTTTTGCTCTAAAATCTAAACCCGCTAAAGCTTTTGTTGCCGCATATTGAGATTTACTTAAATATTCATTGTTACCATTAATAGAGGCATTATACCAAGGGTCCCCACCTAATATGTTTACAAAAGAACCGGCTGTATCTCTAACAGTGGATGGTCCTAAAACTGGCAATATTAAATAACAACCTGGACCAATACCCATAGTTGCGAGCGTTTGACCATAATCTTCTTTTTCATACTCTGGAAAGCCCATTTTTTGAGCTACATTAAATATTCCAACAACTCCAATTGTAGTATTAACAACAAACCTTCCTGAGTTAATTCCAGCTTTTTTGAATTCTCCCTGAAGAATATTATTTGGTATAGTCATGAGATTAGAGAGATTATCAAGGGCATTACTTGTTCCAATTCTAACTTGTGATGGTAGAACTCTATAAGCTTTTGCAGCTGGCTCAAAGATTACTCCATCCAAAACTTGGTTAAATTTAAATGTTGCTCTATTTATATTTTCAAAACAATCTTTAGTTTTTCCAGAGTTTTTTTTTGATAAGTTGTTTTCACCATCTGTACCAGCACTCACATTGGAAGCCAACATTAGGCTTAGTAAAGATATTTTTAAAATATTTTTCATTATTGTTTGATTATATAATATATATAATCATAAAGTAAATCTAGATTTAGCTCTAAATATGACGCAAAAATGGCTTTAAAAACAATATTAAACTATTCAGCAAATTTTAACCCTAAAAAAAGAATCTCTAGGCAAATCAAATTTATAGTTTTTCATTATACGGGAATGAAGAAGGAATCAGATGCAATAAATAGGCTTACAGATATACAATCTGAGGTTAGCTGTCACTATTTAATCAAAAATAATGGAGAAATTATTCAATTAGTTCCCAATTTGTACATAGCTTGGCATGCTGGCAACTCTTCATGGAAAAATTATAATTTTTTAAATAAAAACTCTATTGGAATTGAAATTACAAATCCAGGGCATGAGTTCGGTTACAAAAAATTTTCTAATAAACAAATTTCCTCTCTTTTAAAGCTGAGTAAGTTTTTGTTAAAGAAGTATAAAATTAGTCAAAAGAATATTTTAGGACACTCGGACATAGCCCCAGAAAGAAAAAAAGATCCAGGTGAAAAATTTCCATGGGAATATTTATCTAAAAATAAAATAGGCTTATGGCACACATTAAAGAAACATGAATTAATAAAAACTAGAACATTAAAAACCAATAAAAATGAAAAGGAATTTTTTTTCGATAATTTGGTTAAAATTGGATACTTAAAAAAAATTTTAAAAAATCCAAATAAAGATAGTTATTTAAAGAAAGTAATAATAACATTTCAAAGAAGGTTTAGACAAGAGTTAGTTGACGGTAAAATTGATCAAGAATGCTTGCTTATTAGCACAAATCTTCTCAAGAAATATAATTAAATTTTTCTTGAAGTTCCATATTTTAGTAATAAATTAGTAGTGCTAGATGAACGATTTATCGCTTTAATTTTATTAAAGAGGAAAGTCCGGGCTCCACAAAGACACAGTGCCAGATAATACCTGGCGGGGGAAACCCTAGGGATAGTGCCACAGAAAATATACCGCCATAA
>Ga0209383_1002837_pt1 | contig 9946 bp, 9 predicted proteins | sample CoawatmetaG02DNA_FD_187510 | JGI IMG/M metagenome (GOLD analysis project Ga0209383, IMG submission 187510) | Marine microbial communities from the West Antarctic Peninsula - Coastal water metaG029-DNA (SPAdes) (version 2) | ecosystem: Environmental > Aquatic > Marine > Coastal ... | reverse complement strand
AAAATTCTTGATTAGTCTAAGATTTCTTAATAGAAATCAGTTATGCCCTTGTAGCTCAGCTGGTAGAGCAATTGATTTGTAATCAATAGGTCCGCGGTTCGACTCCGTGCGGGGGCACCATCACTCTAGAAACTATATCCATAAACACTCGGTTAATTATATCTTTTGTTCTTGAATCCTAACTCATCTAATTGAACCTGTGCATAATAATTGTGTATAGAGTGTGTGTGAAACAAGAGTCAGGTTATTGCAACTCATGCGAGTCATTGTTCGTCCTGTTGGACTCACAGAACCACTAATCAATAGTAGTCCCAAACACGTTTTGGTTTTTGAATCTTTTTCTTTTTTACACCCTGTGTGCTTCCATTTAACGTTACTATATCTAGCTATATATACTCACGTTCACTCTGCCCTAGCCTTACAAAACTTTTCTATGGATAAGATTAATTTAATGAATCTTTTATTTGAAAAATATTATAAAATTTTTTTTTAAAAAATATTATGTCGTGGGCAAAAGGTCATTCATCACTAACAGAAAATTCAACAGCACCAACTATTGATCGTTGCATCAACTGTGGAGACCATGAACAGGTACAAGCTAGAATAACTATGGAGTTTGGTGAGGGTAATTATAATAGCGGTCCCATCTGCAGGAATTGTTATTCAATTCACCGTGGACCAAAAATAGCTGAATTTTGATTGTGTGTTGCATTATGGGGGTAGCATGGTTAAGGGCACCAGGTAACAGAACGCCCCTACTCATTTATTAATTTAATTTGCGGTATCAGCATTATTTAAAAGATACAACTTGAAGAGTCGAACTAGAGTCAAAATAACGTTCAAACTTATGGTATTTGCTAAAGCAGCTTTGTTGAAAAATAAGGATTAAAGAAGTACTGTCTGACATGCTGAGTAACAGATCGAAGCATAAATAAAGGAGTCAAATAAAATGCAAAAAATAAATGGAGGCTGTGGAAAAGCTTTTAAAGTCTCAAAAGGACTTAATATCAAAATAATTAACACTCACGGAAGTCAAGTTGTAGATACTTGGGCATTTAATGTTAATGAAATAGGTGAATTTTTATCTACACAACATAATCGATCTTGCTTAGAAAAACTCACACCATCAGTTGGTGATTATATTTTTACAAATAAACGCAGACCTATTCTTAAACTTATTGAAGATACCTCGCCAGGTGTACATGATATGCTTTTATCTGCCTGTGATATTGAACGATATCGTCTTCTTGGATGTAAAGACTATCACGCAAATTGTGCAGATAATTTTAAGATGGCTCTTTCAGAAATAGGATTCGAAGTTGGACTATTGCCAAGTCCATGGAATATATTTGAAAATGTTGTCGAAGGAGAATCTAAATCTCTTAAGATTCAACCTCCACCAGTTAAGGCAGGTGACTATGTTCTTCTTAGAGCTGAAATGGATTTAATAATGATTTTATCTTCATGTCCAATGGATATTGCTCTTACAAATGGACCTGACGGAATACCTAAGGAAATTGAATATCAAATAATTTAGTACTATAAAAAATTTTACTTATTAATTTGAATCTTAGATTTTCAAAAATGAGCTTTTACTCAGTCAACTAAGCTCTGAAACTAGAGCAAAGATAGGGACGGGCACCAGGTAACGTAACTAACGCCCCTACTATTTTCGTTATTCTCACTCAACAGCAAACCCAGAACTATTATTTCTAAAGGTCTTTACTTTATAAGCTTAATATGTAAATTAAATTATGCGCAGAAGAAAATTTCTAAAAAACTTTTTTGCTTTTTTTTTTATTTCCTACACATTATCTGTAATTAAATTTCCAAAGCCCTCTCATAAAAGTAGATGGATACTTAAAAATCAAGATTTTTAGATGTTAATAGACCTACAGCTATCCCAAAAGAATACTAATTATGGTGAATTTGATTTTTTAATTATAGGTGCTGGTGTTGCTGGAACCGTTTTAGCAAAGAGTTTGTCAAGTTCAGGGAAAAAAATTGCTTTAATAGAGGGTGGAGGATCTGAATACACTAAATTGTCACAAAATTTTTATAAAGGGCTTGTTACAGGTGATCCTTATTATGATTTAGATATTACAAGATTAAGATTTTTTGGTGGTAGCTCTAATCATTGGGCTGGTATGTCTAGAAGTTTTGAAAAAATAGACTTTGAAAGAAAATATTTAGGTAATATTTATAAATGGCCAGTAAAATTTAATGATATTGAAAAATATAAAAAAAAAGCATGTGAAATTTTAGAAATTTCATCAAAATTTGAAGATAATGAAGAAGTTGATTCTAATATTAAATCAATAGCCTTTAATATCTCTAATGTTAACTTTAAACAAAAATATTATAAAGAATTCCTTTTAGACCAAAATATTAGCTTATTTATAAATGCTAATCTAACTAAATTTAATGGGGAAAATCGTAAAATAAATTCTATAAATATTCAAAGCTTAAATGGTAATAAATTAGAATTAAGTGCAAAAAAAATAATTGTTGCTACTGGTGGTATTGAGAATTGTAGAATATTGCTTTGGATTGATAAGTTTTATCCTGATTTTTTCTTTGAAAAAAATTTACCTATTGGAAAATATTGGATGGAACATCCACATTTTACATTAGGTAAAGCTATTATTGATAAAAAAAAAATCTCTAAAACCTACTACTCTCTTAAGGGAAATCTTCAAAAAAAACTAGGAATTCTAAATTGTGGATTTCGCATTAATCATTTAGATAAAATAAATACAAAAGAATTAATACGTGATTTAATTTGTGTAGCTCCAAAACTAGGTAATAAATTAGCTAAATTAGCAGGTAAAAATTTGGTTTGTGGTGCAATTTTTAGGGCTGCTTGGGAACAATCACCTTCAATTGATAGTATGGTAAGCCTAACTAATGAACTAGATGGTTTTGGAATACCACGTGTTAATTTACACTGGAAAAAAAATAAATTAGATAGAACTACATTAAAAAAATCTATTGCAGCATTTAATGAATGGTTATTGAATAGTGATAATGGACGATTAAATATTTATGATTGGATTTCTAAAGATTTATCTTATCCTATTGATGATGAACTTGGCGGTCATCATCATATGGGTGGTACAAGAATGCACGAATCTAAAAATTATGGTGTTGTGAACTCTAACTGTAAGGTTTATGGTTCTGATAATCTTTATGTTGCAGGCTCTTCTTTATTTACTACAGGTGGACATAATAATCCCACATTACCAATTGTTCAGCTTACTTTAAGGTTATCTGACCACCTTACAAAAATTATTTAATTATACAACTGGGGTGTAACACTTATTCTTTAATTTATTTCATTTTAAAATTTCTATAAAAAAATCTTCATAGATTCATCCTCTTAAAAAAATTCTCTGGTATAATTCTTATAATTTTGATGACAAGCATCCAGATTTTCTTAACATAGATAATGTTATGCTTTTTTTTGACAGCATTGAATACAGCTGTTGCAACCTCATCTGGTTGTGCAGTAAGCCTCGAAGGTAAGTCCATATCTTTTGTCATTTTAGTTGTAACAAAACCTGGCAATACAGTAATAACATGCACACCTTTTTTTGCTAAACGATTACGTAAACCTGACAAGAATGTAGTAAAGCCAGCTTTAGCAGAACCATAAAAATAGTTTTTTGCCCTGCCACGTTCGCCAGCAACAGAACTAATTCCCACCAAAGTACCTGAGCCCCGTTTCTCAAAATGATTAGCTAGTACTGAAAAAATACTCGCTGGACCTTCAAAATTGCTTCGTATCACATTAACTGCAGCTAGAAGATTTCGCTCATTTTCTACTTGTACACCCATATAACCAACTGCACATACGGCTATAGCTGGGAGCTGAGGCAATAAATTAACGAAATTCTCATGAGTACCTGTATCTAGCGCATCAAAATCATACATTGAAACTTCAACCTGATATCGTAACTTAATATCAGATTTATCTACATCTAAACTACTGATATTTCTGGCTGCTAGCTGGATATCATAGCCTTCTTTTGCAAAACGATGAGCAACAGAAATTGCAATATCACTTCGTGCACCAATAATTAGAACAGTATCCTTGATCATAACCCAAGCCTTTCAGATTGAACTGAAGAGAATGACTTTTTCATTTTTGATGATCTAAATTTTTTATATTTTTCAAATCTAGCATCAGATTTTTCAAGAGTGTAGTTGTTCATGCGACTGTCTTTAGCAAGATAAAATCTACCTTCATGTTTTAGAGTTATTTCATCTAATTTTTTCATTAAATCAATACTATTTTTCGTAATAGGAAAATCTAGTGTGAGCGTATATCCCTCCATGGGGAAAGATAAATAACTTTCCTGCATACCAAAACGTTTAAGAACTGTTAAAAAAGAAATTGATTTAGAAGCAGACACTGCATCAAGCAGCTCACACATTCCTAACTTAGCTTTTTTTAGAGGTAAGACACATTGAAATTGAGCAAATCCTTTAGATCCATATATTTTATTCCAATTCAAAAAGTAATCTAAGGGATAAAAATATGTATTGTAGTCAACAAGCTTGTATCCTTTTTTTTTCTTTCCTAATGAATAATAGATAGAATTAAAAATTTTTACAAATAGAGAATTTAAAATAAACGAAGGGAAATTAAATAGAATACGAATTTTTTTTTTATTTTTGATTGTCAAAGGATTACTCTTCATACTGGAACTTAGATCTGATATACTTGCATGCTCTCCTAACATAACTAATGATCTACCTGATTTATCCCCTCTTGATGAACCATCAATCCATGCGACTGAATATGTTGAATCTAAATTTTCCTCAAAAATTTCCATTGCATGTTCAATATTTTTTGCTGGTATTGTTTTTTGCTTAATCCATGAGGTAGAAATAGGATGTAAATAAAAAGCTACTCTTAGAACAATTCCAGTCAAACCCATGCCTCCAATTGTCCAATTAAAAAATTCAGAATTATCTTTTCTTGAACATCTTTTGATGCTTCCATCAGACGTAATTATATCTAACCATTCAATATACTTGCTAAAACTACCATCTTTGTGATGATTTTTTCCATGAACATCGCAGGCAACCATTCCTCCAATTGTTACATATTTTGATCCAGGTGTAACTTTAGGAAACCAACCTCTGTGTAAAAATGCTACAATTATTTCAGAAAGTAAAACTCCAGATTCAACAACTACAAGACCATTTTTATTATTAAATTCTATTATTCTATTAAAATTTTTCATACAAATTGTATTTTTTTTACTTATAGCGCTATCACCATATGATCTACCATTACCCCTTGCGATAGCGTTATCTTGAGAAACTAATTCGTTCAATTCCTTAATTGAAGTTGGTGATTTAAGTTTAGCATCAATTAATGGATATCTTCCCCATCCACCTAATTTCATATTATAGACCTAAATATTATTTTATTAATTAAAGAAATTACATTTAAGAAAAAAATATAAATTTTAAATTTCTGCAGTTGTAATAAATATTTTAAATTCATTTAAGAAAGTTTGTTAACATTAACAACATTACAATTATGAGACATATTCTACTAGTATTATCTTTAATAGCATAAATAATTGGATCATCATCAACTAATCCACGACTACTAGCAGATATAATATTCATTAACCAAAAAAGTAAAACAATTGATGCTGCTCCAAGAGTCCAGGGTTTTGAGTATAAGGCTAACATGTCTGGAGTGTTGATATAAAGTCCAGCTATTAAAACTGAAATAAAACCTGCTGATATTGCAATCATACTAATAATTGGTAGGTCTCTTGCTTGATAGTTACGACCTATTATTTTTATTTTTTTTCTATTTTTTAAATCTACTAATTCAGACTGACGTTTGACTGCAGCTAATGATAGAAATAAAAAAATTGAAAAAGCAAGAAGCCAAAATGAAATTTGAATTTCAGTTGCAAAACCTCCTCCAACAATTCGAAAGGTGTAAAGAACTCCAAGAATACAAATATCTAAGATTACTTTTTTTTTAAGTATGATGGAGTATAAAAAAGTTAACATATAGTATGTAAGCATTAATAAAAAAAAATAATACTCAATAAAAAAACTCATTGTTATACCAGGAAGAAATAATAGTAAAAAAAATATCAATCCATTTTTAATAGGAACGGTTCCTGAAGCGAAAGGTCGCAACTTTTTACTTGGATGTGCTCTATCAGCATTAAGATCAAACAAATCATTAATAACATAAACGCTAGATGCAATTAAGCAGAACGCAATAAATGTTAAGGAACTATCAATTAAATTGTGTGTTGTTACTTGATGTGCAGCAAGCATTGGTACAAAAACTAAAATATTTTTAATCCACTGATACGCACGAATGACTTTAATATAATTTAAAAAGGTATTTTGTGATAATTTTGATTTTAAATGCTGACAATTTGAATTAATTTTTTCACATGCTTTAATTATACCTGAATTAGCATTCACAGTAATTGCCTTGTTGGCATTTTTCCAAATAGGTAGGTCATCTGTAGAGTCACCAATATAATCATAATTTTTGACACCAAAACGAGTTATTAAAAAATTTTTTTTGATGTTTCCTTTAAGATTTGTTTTTTCTGAAGATCCTTTTACTTCATCAAACAGATTTAAATTTTTTGCAATTTTTTCAGCTATTGTTTGGTTGCTTGCAGTAACAAGTACGGTATAACCACCTCTTTTACGATGTTGTTTTATATAGTTTATAACATCTTTATTGTATGGTAAATTCTTAACATTGATATCTGAAGAATGGACAAGATTATGTTTTAATTGCCCTTTTCCTTTTAATAGCCAGCCCACTGATTTTATGGGAATTTTCCAATCAAAAGAAAATGCTGACCAAAAAGTTTCAAACAATATATCAGAATGGATAAGTGTTTCGTCTAAATCAACAGCTAAAATTTTTTTCATAAATCAAGATAACAATTTTTAAACACAAACTATTTAATAAGATTTAACTTAGTATAGCCTTTGCGAATTATCAATGATAATAGAATTTACAAATCTAATTACTTTTAAATAATTTTTAATACTCCATTATTATTTTCTAAAAATTCATTAATAACTACTAAATAAAAAACAATAAAAATTATGGTAAATATTTAACTTAAAATTTAGCAGTCTTTTAAAAATGAACCACGTATACCTTTACTTTGATTTAAGAAATAAGCCTTATGCTCATTTAGTAAGCATTTTTGAACATACCCCCATTCTAAAAACATTTTCTCTTCTTTATCCGTTGTACCCCATAACTGAAAAATAATATCAGGTCGTAACAAACCTACACTATAGTTATAGTCCCACTTATTGTGGCCTGGGTGCATTTTTCCTATTGGTTTTCTTGATGCTATTTCTCGATCACTCTTCCCAAGAAGATCTATCATTGACCGTTCAGAATAATAAGCTGGTGTCCCTGCCATAACTGTTGCTATTACTGCTTTTTCTGTCGTTATTTTTTTTAAATAAATACTTTGCTGGTAAATATTAAAATCATCTTTCACATGCATCCCTCCGTATAGTATCCAGCGTCCACCACTCCAGCCACCAACCAATGTTAAGAGTAAGAAGAAAAGCATTAAATGGTGTTGAAAGTTATAAACTAGATTTTTCTTATACCGTTTATACAGTTTATAGCAAATAACAGCTACGACTGTCATTAGTAAGGATGAAAATAATTTACCTTTTAAGCTATAGCCAGGGATGAAGATAAGCAAATATAAAATGGGTATAAGCAAAAAGAATATCTTAACGTTTGAGTATTTTATCTTTAATCTTGACTGGTAAAAAAATTGATAGGCTCCAAGCATAATAGATATAATTGCCAATGGAAGTGTGGTAGAGATATATCTATTTGCCATTCTGCTCCATTCCCATGCATCTCCACCAACCCATACACTGTAAGTACAAGATGTTAAAAAAACACCACTTGCAATAAGAGTTATTTTGTTGATTTTTTTATTTTTATTTTTCAGTGAAATAAATCCACTTACCATTACTAGAAATATAAGAACTGCTACGTTTCTGATACCCAAAAAACCAGTTAAAACTCTTTCGAAGATAGTGTATCCCTCAATTTTTAGCCTATATGTGTTGGGAAGAAAGTCACCATAGTAAAAAAATTGGAAAGCAAGAACTGATAAAGAGGCAAGTATAACAAAACTGATATTAGTCAAAGTTAATAAAAGCATATGTTTTTTTTTGCTAGATAATATGAATTGGGTAAGTAGAATAACAAGTATTAGTGGAGCAAAATCTAAACGAATTAAAACACCTATAACCGATATAAGTAAAATCCCAGCAAATAGAATTCTATGTTTTGTTTTGTTTTCTTGATCTTCATATTCCAGAGCTAACATTAAAGTAAGTAAAGTTAAAAAACATAGAAGTCCAACCTCCATTCCACGTAAAGACCAGAAAACAAGTGGGTAAAGTAATGGGATAATAGTTGCAACATGAAGGGCCCATAACTTTTTTTCTTTAACATTTTGAATTGCTCCGCTAACTAGACTAGCACAGATAATACTTGATCCAATTAAAGAAAAAATACTTGTCAAAGAAATAGCAGCTGAGACTTTTGTGCCGTTCAAACCAAGACTATGCAAAAACGACATATACAATGTCCAGAGTAAATTAGTGAACCCCTGTACTCTCTCTGCGCCAGGAAACCACACAAGTTCACCTGTTTCTGCTAAAGTGCGTGCATATGTCATTGATATCATAGCATCATCAAAAAGAGTAAAGAGCCAACCATCATGGCTATAACTACCCGCTCTAATAAAAAAGAGTAAAGGAAAAATTATAGCAATTACACTCATACATTTCCAAAATTTGATGTTTGTCAAATGATTCTTAGAATATTTCATAACTTCAAATTTATCTAATTTTTTATTTTTAGATATGTTTTTTTAAATCTTTAACATTATTGACAAATCCTTGCCAATCAAAAATATTTAAAATCATCACTTTAAAAAAATATTCTTTTAAACTTTATCAATTGTTATGTAATCAATTGGTCCAATGTTAAGTTCCATGAGGGGCACCAACACCTAGTTATTTAAAGTTTCTTTTCTTGTTTGTTCAATTTTTATTTTCTTATAAAGACTATTATTTTTATCATACAATAATTCAAAGCTAATTTTTTTATTAGCATGAATTATAATTGTCTTTGCATTTCTAACTTCAAAGTTATCTGCAACAGCACTAATTGGTCTTTTATGTACATCTAAATTTTTTATTAAAATTTTAGATTTATCACTAACAATTGTTCCCTTCCATCTTCTAGGTCTAAAAGGACTAATAGGTGTAACCGCTAGTTTTCTTGAATCTAAATTTAGAATTGGGCCATGTACGGATAAATTATAAGCAGTGCTACCTGCTGGTGTTGATACTAAAACACCATCGGAAATAAGAATTTTAATAATATTTTTCTTATTAGCCGTAATAGAAATTGATGATGCCTGCTTGCTTTGTCTTAATATTGATACTTCATTAATAGCTATTGATTTTTTTGTTTGATTATTTTTATTAGTAACAGTCATTTGTAGAGGATAAATTTTTATACCGTTAGAGATGTTCAGATTTTTAATAATATTTTCATTAGAAAACTTATTCATCAAAAAACCATAGTTTCCAGAATTAATTCCATAGAAAGGTTTTTTATATTTGTGTAATTTTTTTAAAGTTTGAAGCATGAAACCATCACCTCCTAAAACAATTATTATATTGGATTTTTTTAAAGTTGTATTGTTAAGTTTTTTAATTAGGATTGATTTAATCTTTAAAGAAGCTTTCGTTTTATCAAAAACTAAATATACTTTATCTCTCATTCAGTGGTGCCCTCGGCCAGACTCGAACTGGCACTCCAAAAAGGCACGGATTTTAAGTCCGTTGTGTCTACCAATTTCACCACGAGGGCATG
>Ga0209383_1002836_pt1 | contig 9948 bp, 8 predicted proteins | sample CoawatmetaG02DNA_FD_187510 | JGI IMG/M metagenome (GOLD analysis project Ga0209383, IMG submission 187510) | Marine microbial communities from the West Antarctic Peninsula - Coastal water metaG029-DNA (SPAdes) (version 2) | ecosystem: Environmental > Aquatic > Marine > Coastal ... | reverse complement strand
TTGTTCTTTAGTTTTTAAATTTATCTTCATTATTTCGATATTTTGATGGACGTATAGACTTTATAAATATAAAGTACTGTTTTAATGCCAGCGCACAATTTTAGCTCATTAAACTCCCACTTATTTAAATTTATTACTTTCTTTTCTTTATTTTTTAAGGAGAGTCAGCAATGACGTTTCCTGCAATTTTGGTCCTAGAGGATGGAACAGTTTACCAAGGCTTGGGCTTTGGTAATAAAGTCCTTTCAGTTGGTGAGATTGTCTTCAATACCTCAATGTCTGGCTACCAAGAAATTATTACGGACCCTTCATACGCAAAACAAATTATTGCTTTTACCCATCCCCACATTGGAAATACTGGCACCAACCCAGAAGATAATGAGTCCGATCAAGTTTTTGCCTCAGGCGTGGTAATCAAGGATCTGCCAAAAAACTATAGCAACTGGAGAGCAACTGAGTCCTTGGCAAGTTTTCTTGAAACAAAAGAAGCAATTGGTATTGCAAATATCGATACACGCCAATTGACAGCTAAATTAAGAGATCATGGATCACTGAAAGCTTGTATCGTCCCAGACGGCGATGATGCATTGAGTTTGGCCAATAAAGCTATTAATCAATTTACCGGGTTGGAGGGTTTAGACTTAGCCAAAGAGGTAAGCACCCCAAAAGCTTATACTTGGGAAGAGGGGACATGGCCTAATTACCAAGACATTAATAAAGAAAGATTAATTGTTGCTTTAGATTTTGGAATCAAAAAAAATATTCTGAGACTTTTAAGTAAACATGTAGGGCAAGTAAAAGTAGTTAACGCTCAAATTAGTTTTGAAGAATTGATTGCACTAAACCCAGATGGTGTTTTCCTGTCCAACGGACCAGGCGATCCAGAGCCATGTGACTATGCAATTGAGCTTATTCAAAAACTATTGGACATCAGTATGCCTATCTTTGGGATCTGTTTGGGTCATCAACTTCTTGCTTTATCTGGTGGCTGTAAGACGTATAAAATGAAATTTGGTCACCATGGTGGCAATCATCCGGTGCAGGAAATTGAATCCAAGACAGTCTTTATAACGAGTCAAAATCACGGTTTTGCAGTTGATGCAAAAACTTTACCAGACAATATTCAAGCCACGCATATCTCTTTATTTGATCAAAGCCTTCAAGGCATCAAGTTTCTTGATAAACCTGCTTTTAGTTTTCAAGGTCATCCAGAAGCAAGCCCAGGTCCACATGAGCTAGAAGAGCTTTTTCTAAAATTTAAATCTTTAATTCAATCGCATGCCAAAAAGAACTGATATTAAATCCGTATTAATCATAGGCGCAGGACCTATTATTATTGGTCAAGCTTGTGAGTTTGATTACTCTGGAGCCCAGGCTTGCAAAGCCCTAAAGGCTGAAGGTTTCAGAGTTATTCTGGTCAACTCGAATCCAGCCACCATTATGACCGATCCATTATTGGCTGACGCCACATACATCGAGCCCATTCACTGGAAGACAATTGAAAAAATTATTGAGAAAGAAAGACCCGATGCTCTTTTACCAACCATGGGAGGTCAGACGGGTCTGAATACTGCCCTCACTTTGGCCAAAGAAGGGGTATTAAAAAAATACAACGTTGAATTGATAGGTGCATCCAGAGAAGCGATTGATAAGGCTGAAGATCGTGAATTATTTGATAAAACTATGAAGGGTATTGGCATCAATACTCCAAACTCAGGAATTGCTCATTCAATGGAAGAGGCTATAGAAGTTCAAGTAAAACTTGGGTTTCCATGCATTATCCGACCGTCATTCACCCTTGGTGGTTCCGGTGGAGGCATTGCATACAACATTCAGGAATTTAAAGAAATATGCGAGAAAGGTTTGGATTTATCTCCGACAACAGAATTGCTGATTGACGAATCTCTCCTTGGATGGAAAGAATATGAATTAGAAGTTGTTAGGGATAAAAATGACAATTGCATTATTATCTGTTCGATTGAAAATATTGATCCAATGGGTGTTCACACCGGTGACTCAATTACAGTGGCGCCCGCACAAACTCTTACGGACAAAGAGTATCAAGTTCTTAGGGATCAGTCATTTCAGATCCTTCGAGAGATTGGAGTTGAGACTGGCGGCAGCAATGTTCAGTTTGGAATAAATCCAGATGATGGAAGAGTTGTTGTGATTGAGATGAATCCTAGAGTAAGTCGCTCTTCAGCTCTTGCTTCAAAGGCTACTGGATTTCCAATTGCCAAGGTGGCAGCACTCTTATCTGTGGGATTTACTTTAGATGAATTACAAAATGATATTACAGGCGGGCTAACTCCGGCATCATTTGAGCCCTCGATTGATTACATTGTTACAAAAATTCCTAAATTTGCCTTTGAAAAATTTCCACAAGCTAACGCGAGACTAACAACACAAATGAAATCTGTCGGTGAGGTGATGGGCATTGGAAGGACTTTTCAGGAATCTTTTCAAAAAGCACTTCAAAGTCTTGAAGAAGATTTATCTGGCCTTGAGACTATTATTAAAGATTCTCCCGATCAAAGTGAAACGCTGCACTTTGAACTCACTTTTCCGGGACCAAGAAGAATTCTTTATGTTGCTGATGCAATAAGGCTGGGATGGAAAATAGAAAAAATTAATGAGCTAACTGGAATTGATCCATGGTTTCTTTTTCAGCTTCAAGAACTCATCAATACAGAGAATTTATTGGAAGATACTTGCCTTGAAGACATATCTCGCGAGACGATGTTTGATTTAAAGCAAAGAGGCTTTGCTGATGACAGAATTGCATTTTTAACTGGATCGAATGATCAACAGGTACGTGCATCAAGGCAGCAACTTGGGATATTCCCTTCATTTAAAAGAGTTGATACTTGCGCAGCTGAATTTGCAACCGAAACAGCCTATATGTATTCAAGCTATGAAGGCGATTGCGAGGCAAGGCCTTCTTCTAAAAAGAAAGTTATTGTTTTGGGCAGTGGTCCGAATAGAATTGGTCAGGGAATTGAGTTTGATTACTGCTGTGTTCATGCATCCTTTGCTTTGCAGGAAGAGGGATATGAATCCATTATGATTAATTGTAATCCAGAGACCGTTTCTACTGACTACGACACCTCGGATAGATTGTATTTTGAACCTATTACTAAAGAAAAAGTCTTAGATATTATTGACATAGAAAAGCCTGAGGGGGTCATCGTTCAATTTGGTGGGCAAACTCCATTAAAACTTTCAGAAGCTCTTTTGGAGCATGGAGTCAAAATACTAGGAACAGACGTTGATGCGATTGATCAATCTGAGGACAGAGAACGCTTTCAGTTGCTAGCCAATAAACTTGAGCTTAGGCAACCCTCAAATCAAACTGTAAAAAATTTCGAGGAAGCAATTGTTGCCTCTGAAGCAATTGGTTTCCCTATCGTTGTTAGACCCTCATACGTTTTAGGTGGCAGGGCAATGGAATTGGTTCATAACACTTCAGAGCTTGAGAAGTATCTAAAAGAAGCTGTAGAAGTCTCATCAAAAAAACCAATCCTACTCGACAGCTACTTAACTGATGCCGTAGAGGTTGATGTCGATGTTATATCGGATGGAAGCGTTATTGAGATTGGAGGAATACTTCAGCACATTGAACAGGCTGGTATTCATTCTGGAGATTCAGCATGCTCTTTGCCCCCATACAGTCTTTCAGAAAATGTTCTTTCAGAGATTGAGTTTCAGTCTAAAAAAATTGCAAGAGAGTTAAAGGTAATTGGATTAATGAACATTCAGTTTGCCGTTCAAGAGGAGGCAGTATTTATTATTGAAGTTAACCCTAGGGCCTCAAGAACTGTTCCATTTATTTCAAAGTGCTTAGGCCATTCCTTGGTTAAATCAGCAACCAAAACAATGGTTGGAAGAACACTTGAGGAAATTGGCTTTTCAAATAAATTACCTGAAAATTATTTTTTTGTAAAAGAGGCAGTGCTGCCGTTCGATAAGTTTCCTTCAGTCGATCCAATCTTAGGGCCAGAAATGAAATCAACAGGAGAGGTTATGGGCATAGGCTCATCTTTTGGAGAAGCATATGCAAAAGCTCAAAAAGCAGCCAATAAAAATATTCCGACTTCTGGGCTTGCATTTGTTAGCGTGAAAGAATCCGATAAGAAGTTCTTAAAAGATCTGATTCCTTTGATTGTAGAGCAGGGCTTTTCTTTGGTTGCCACCAAAGGAACGGCTAAAACAATTGCTGACCTAGGTCACGCTGTTTCAGTTATTAATAAAGTATCTGAAGGCAGGCCTCATACCGTGGATGCTCTTCTCAACGACTCAATAAGCCTTTTAATAAATACAACCGAGGGCCGTCAATCAATTAAAGACTCCGCATCTATTAGACGGACAGCCCTGCAGAATAAAATTTTCTGTGTCACCACTATATTTGGAGCTTTTGCTTTGGTTGAAGCATTAAGTAAAAATGCTAAGAGCTGGGTCTATAACTCGCTACAAGAAATAAATTAAATTCAGTATTTGATACAATCTTCTAATGGATAAACTGCCTATTACAAAAGCTGGTGAGTTAAAGCTCTCCGAGCAACTGCATCACCTCAAAACAAAAGATAGAATTGAAATTTCTCAAGCCATTGCTGATGCGAGAGCTCATGGAGATCTCAAGGAAAATGCTGAGTACCATGCAGCAAAAGAAGAACAAGGTTTTCTGGAGTCAAAAATTCAAGATATTGAGCATGCTCTAGCAAACGCACAGGTTATAGATGTAAAGGATATTCCTGAAACTGGCAGAGTTGTATTCGGTTCCACGATAGATTTATATGATATTAATAATAAGAAATCTTTAACCTATAAGATTGTTGGAAATTTAGAATCTGATCCAGAGTCAGGTTCAATATCAATTCAAACTCCAATTGCCAGAGGTTTACTTGGTAAGAATGAAGGCGATGAGGTTACAATTTCTACACCGTCCGGCAATATTGTTTTAGAAATAGAAAAAGTAAAACACCTGTAATTGCCATATGCATGCTGACTCTTGGGCCATTAAAGCCAAGCAATTAGGCTTGAGGTCTCGGGCAGTTTTCAAGCTAGAGGAGATTCTTTTAAAAACCAAAGCGTTAAACAAAGGTCCAAACATTGTTCTAGACATTGGTTCCGCTCCAGGAGGCTGGTCTGAATTAATTAAATCTTTATCCCCACCATCCCAAGTATTTGCAATCGATCTATTGGAGATGGATGCAATTGAGGGCGTTAGATTTTTTCAAGAGGATATAGCTAACATCGATTTAATAGAAGAAATTCACTCCTTAAAACATAAATTTGATCTTGTTATTTCAGATTTAGCCCCCAATTTAAGTGGTATAAGAACAGTTGATGAAGAAAATATTTTTGAGTTAAATATTCTTACGCTGGAAACAGCTTTAAGTTATTTAAAAAAAGACAAAGGTTATTTTGTTATGAAAACTTTCCAGAATAGCTCGTTAAAAAAACTTAGGTTAAAAATGGAAAAGTCTTTTCAATTAGTTCAAACTTACAAGCCAGCTGCCTCGAAAAGCAAGTCTGGAGAAATTTATCTTTATGGAGCAAACCCATCATGAATTCAGTTTTTAAAAATGCCCTAGTTTGGGTAGTCCTTGGATCAGCACTAATATTTGTTTTTAACAACATTGATAGTGGTGCTTCAGCTCAACGCGAAATGGTTACCTATAGCCAGTTTAAGCAAGAGGTCTTATCAGACAACATCGCCTCCATAACCTACAAAGGCGATCAAATGACTATTTTTGGTGAGCGCTTGGATGGAACTAGGTTCGAAACTCGCCATCCAATCTACAAGCGAGACGAATCCGTTGATCTGGCTATTGAAGAGCACGGCGTTGTTACTATTTTCGAAACCGTTGAGCAACCATCTATTTGGTCTCAGTTGCTTGTTGGTGCATTCCCTATTTTATTGCTATTAGGAATTTTCTTTTTCTTTATGAGACAGATGCAAGGAGGCATGTCTGGCAAAGGTGGGCCAATGTCTTTTGGAAAAAGCAAAGCTAAATTAATGGAAGGTGGAAAGGTCACTACTACTTTTGAGGACGTTGCCGGTTGCGAAGAAGCCAAGCAAGATGTTCAAGAATTAGTCGATTTCCTTAGAGATCCTACAAGATTTCAAAAGCTTGGCGGCAAAATACCTCGAGGAGTGTTAATGGTTGGTCCTCCTGGTACCGGCAAAACCCTTCTTGCTCGAGCAATAGCAGGGGAAGCAAAGGTTCCATTTTTCTCAATCTCAGGCTCAGATTTTGTTGAGATGTTTGTTGGTGTTGGAGCATCTCGAGTTAGAGATATGTTTGAGCAAGCTCAAAAGAATTCTCCATGCATCATTTTTATTGATGAAATTGATGCTGTAGGTCGTCATAGAGGAGCTGGTATGGGCGGCGGACATGACGAGAGAGAGCAAACATTAAACCAATTGCTTGTTGAGATGGACGGGTTTGATGGCAACGAAGGAGTTATTGTCGTTGCTGCAACGAATAGACCCGATGTATTGGATCCAGCATTACTGCGCCCAGGAAGGTTTGATAGGCAGGTGGTAGTTGATTTGCCTGATTTGAGAGGCAGAGAGCAAATTTTAAAAGTTCATATGAAAAAAGTACCGCTTTCCAAAGATGTAGATGCATTAGTTATAGCTAGAGGTACCCCAGGGTTTTCTGGAGCAGACCTAGCAAACCTTATCAATGAAGCGGCATTATTTGCTGCTCGCTATGGTGATAAAAAAGTGAATCAAAATCACTTAGATCTTGCGAAAGATAAAATTATGATGGGTCCTGAGCGTAAATCTATGATCATGAACGAAGAGCAAAAGAGAATCACTGCTTATCATGAATCTGGTCATGCAATTGTTGGACGAATGATGCCTGAGCATGATCCTGTATATAAAGTAACGATTATCCCTCGCGGAAGAGCCCTGGGTGTCACTATGTTTCTTCCAGAAGAAGATCGATATATGCAAAGCAAGCAGTATCTTCATAGCAGAATAGCCGCATTGTTTGGCGGAAGAATTGCAGAAGAAATTATTAACGGCAAAGATGGCATCACGACAGGCGCTTCAAATGATATTGAGGTTGCAACCGGCATCGCCACAAATATGGTTACAAAGTGGGGTTTATCTGATTTGGGACCTTTGAAATATGGTGAGGATGATTCTAGCCCATTCTTGGGTCGCTCTGCGTCTCAGGCTCCCAAGGGGATAAGTGGAGAAACCTCTAATAGGATTGATGCTGAGGTCAGAAAAATCATAGAAACTGATTATAAAAAAGCTTATAAAATTCTTAAAGATAATTTAGATAAGCTTCACACAATGGCAGAAACATTGCTTACCTATGAAACTATTGATGCGGACCAAATAGATGACATCATGGCAGGTGCAGTACCTAGAGCGCCAAAAGACTGGGATGAACCAAAGACTCCTAAAGCGAAAAGGACTAAAAAAACTTCAATTAAGGGCCCTGCAGAAGAGCTATAATTCTCTTATGACTATTAAATTTGGTACAGACGGTATTCGTGGTCCAGTAGAATCAAAAATCACACCAGAGGTATGTCTGAGAATAGGTCATGCAGCTGGAATAGTTCTAAAAGAGATGGGCTGGGGAACTGTATTAATTGGTAAAGATACAAGAGTTTCTGGTTATATGCTTGAGTCTGCATTACAGGCTGGTTTTATAGCTGCTGGAGTCAATGTTAGATTACTTGGACCTCTTCCAACACCAGGAGTTGCATACCTAACAAAATCTCTTAGAAATCAATTCGGCTTAGTCATTAGCGCCTCACATAATGATTATCTTGATAATGGTATCAAGCTATTCTCTGGCAGTGGCGAGAAAATTTCTAGAGACGCCGAAAAGAAGATTGAAAAACTTCTTGCTGGTGAATTAAAACTTGTTCCAACAGCTGAGCTTGGAAAGGCTAGAAGATTTGATGAATCTGGTGATAGGTATATTGAATTTTGTAAATCTACAGTTCCTGCTGACGTTTCCTTCGAATCTTTAAGAATCGTTCTAGATTGTGCTAATGGTGCTTGTTATAAAGTAAGTCCATCTATCCTTCAGGAGCTTGGTGCAGAGGTTATACTCCTTGGCACTAGCCCGGATGGATACAATATTAATCATGAATGTGGCTCTACTAGCCCAGAAAGAGCTCAACAAGAAGTTATTAAGCAAAGAGCAGATTATGGGATTGCCTTAGATGGCGATGGCGACAGGGTAGTTCTGATAGATAACAAAGGAAATATATTAGATGGCGATGACATAATGTATATATTGGCTTATGCGAACCCTAATAGAACTGGCCCTTGGTCAGGCATTATCGGCACTGCAATGAGTAACCTTGGTTTTGAAGATGGAATCAAGAAATTGGGATACCAATTTAAGCGTGCTGAAGTTGGTGATAAGCATGTCAGTCAAATGCTTCAAAAAGAAGGCTGGTTACTTGGTGGAGAGCCTTCAGGTCATATTATATGTCGAGATTTAGTAAGCACTGGAGATGGAACCATCGCAGCTTTAAAAGTGATCTCTTCCTTATTGATGTTGGAAAAAGAGCCTGCCGATATTTTAAGAAATTACTCCAAAATGCCTCAAATAAATATTAATGTTGATGTTATAAATAAAGATATTCTCTCAGATGCTAATATCCAAAAATCTATCAAAGAAATTGAGTCTGATCTAACTGTAGGGCGAGTTCTAGTTCGACCATCTGGCACTGAAAATAAAATTAGAGTAATGGTTGAGTCAGATGATGAGCCCACAGCAATAAAATATGCTGAAGATATCGCTCGCATGTTCTCAAGCTAATCAATGTCATTAAGGCTAATAGCAAATTGGAAACTTAACGGCTCCAGACTCTTCAATGAGGAATGGCTGAAAGAGTTTAACAAAGATTACCAAGGCTCAAAGACCTCTTCACTTGGTATTGCGCCTCCGTCCATATTTATAAATGAAATGGTTAGACATCCTGACAATCCAGCGATAGCTATAGGATCCCAGAATATAGATCATCTCACCTCAGGAGCTAGGACCGGTGAAATATCATCCGCAATGGTCAAAGACTCTGGTGGACTTTTTTCTATCGTAGGTCACTCTGAAAGAAGAATTTTTTCCCATGAAACTAATGCTGAGATTACAAAAAAATTAGATCTTGCAAGTGAAAGCTCATTAATGCCAATCTTATGTATTGGAGAATCCGAAGCTGATAAACAGCAAAATAAGACTAAAAATATCTTAGAGCAACAAATTATTCATGCCCTCACAAACACCACAAAATTAGATAATTTAATCATTGCCTATGAACCAGTTTGGGCAATTGGAACTGGTAATACTCCAGAGCCTAAAGAAATAAATTCAATTCATGAAATGATTAAAGATATAGTACAATCACTTTTTCCAAAACTCGACCTGAATGCTGTTCTTTATGGTGGAAGTGTTAATATGGAGAATGCAGCTTCAATTTTTAAAGAGAAAAAGGTTGATGGAGCACTAGTGGGAGGAGCTTCCCTGAAGGGTGGAGATTTTGCAAACCTAGCCAATACCTTAAATTATATAAAAGGATTATAGAAAATGATTATTACAACAATTAAAATTATCTGCATTGTTCTTGCCATTTTGCTAATTATTTTAGTTATTTTGCAGCAAGGAAAAGGTTCTGATTTGGGATCAGCTTTTGGGGGCGGATCTTCAAATTCTATGTTTGGTGCCGTTGGACCATCTAACTTTCTTGGAAAACTTACAGCTTTTATAGCAGCTCTATTCTTAATCCTTAATTTAGCTCAAGCAGTCTTGTTGAAAAATGAAAATACAGAAGTTCTATTTAGTGAAGAAGAAATTCAAGATGCTGAAAAGGCAATCGAAATCCCAGTAGAGTAACTAATAGCTACTAAGCAGTTTCTTAACATGCATGCTAAGAATTGTTAGGGCACCACAGATCACTAAAATCTCAGAG
>Ga0209383_1002818_pt1 | contig 10000 bp, 5 predicted proteins | sample CoawatmetaG02DNA_FD_187510 | JGI IMG/M metagenome (GOLD analysis project Ga0209383, IMG submission 187510) | Marine microbial communities from the West Antarctic Peninsula - Coastal water metaG029-DNA (SPAdes) (version 2) | ecosystem: Environmental > Aquatic > Marine > Coastal ... | reverse complement strand
TGACAGACAAACTTTAGCATTCCACAAAAGTGCTTTAGGTTTAGGTGTTGGTACTGATGTTAAAACTGAAGTCAACTATGTTCCTGAAAAAGTTTCACACTTAATCACTTCAATGATTTCGTTGGGAGCTACAACAATCGATGGTGATGCAGCTAGAGTTCAGCTGTGTGCCGAATAATAATAGGATATAGATTATGGCTTATGCAATAGACAATCCTATCAAAAAAATATCTCAAATGGGTGATAAAAACTCAATGTGGTATTATACCGATGGTGATGCAATTACAGTAATGGATAACGATGATTATTTTATCTTATCACACGCTGAATTGAAAGCAGGAGATTTAATAATTTGTAATAGTGGTGGTTCAAACGCTGTGGTAGATATTTTAATAGTATCTGTTCACGATGGTGGAACTAACCTTAATACAGTTATTTTAGCTTAATACAATATAACTTTGGGGGATCTTGCCGAGAGGTATTTCCCCCTTATGTTTTTTATATAAATTATGGCAACAACAAATATAGACTTATGTGCAAGAGCATTGATTATGATAGGAGCAAGTCCTATTTCTTCTTTTTCAGATGGAAGCACAGAAGCATTAGTTGCGTCTAATATCTATGAAGATATTGCACAATCGTCTTTAACAAGACACAGATGGAAATTTGCTACTAATCAAAAACAATTATCACTATTAACCACAGTACCAGAAGGAAGATATGATTATGCATATCAATTACCTGCTAGTCCTGGCGTACTACAAATCAATACTTTAACAGTAAATGATCATGTAGTTTCTTATTCAAGATATAAAGATATGATTTATATCAATTCTTATGGAGCAAATAGTAAATTAATTTTAGATTATATTTATAGAGTAGGAGAAGATTATTTTCCTCCTCATTTTAGGTTAGCATTAATATATGATCTTGCTTCTGTATTTGCAGGATCAATAGCTAGAGATACAGCTATGATTAGAGAATTTAAAACTTTAGCTGATAGACAATTTTTAATATCTAAAAATATAGATGCAGCAGAAGTAACTAATAAAAAAATTAATACTTCTAGATTTATTACTTTAAGAAACTCTACAAGAAGCAATGTATAATGGCGAGAAAATTAAAAACTGTATTAACCAATTTTTCATCTGGAGAGCTTAATCCATTATTAGCTGCTAGAATAGATATTCCTGCTTACACAAATGGTGCAAAGCAATGTAGAAATTTTTCATTGTTAGCAGAAGGTGGTTTAATGAGAAGACCAGGTACTGAATATTTAGCAACATTACCAGCTGCTAAAACTAGATTAATACCATTTGTTTTTTCAGATGATGAAGTAGCTATTATTGTTTTACAACAATATAAATTTACTATTTATGATATTAGTGGAAATATTATTCAAGCAGCTACAGGAAGTGCAAACACAACACCATGGACACAAAGTCAATTAAATGAATTAACTTTTGCACAATTTGGAGATACAATTTTTATATCTCATTCACAATGGAGAACTGTAAAAATATTTAGATCTTCAGCTAGTAGTTTTGTTGCATCTTTTTTTGATTTTGATGAAGACACAACTATTACACAAGGTAGTCATAATAAAAAACTATTACCATTTTATAAATATGCAGCAAGTAATGTAACTTTAACATTATCAGCAAATACAGCTGGAACAGCTAGAACTGTAACAGCAAGTGCACCTTTTTTTATTAATCCACTTAATTCAAGTATAAACGCAGCACATAATGGTAGATTACAAATTAAAGGAAAACAGTGTGTAATAACAGCTCGTACATCTGATACTGTTGCTGTTGTAACAATCTTAGAAGATATTGGAAGTAATGGCCCTCATTTTGATTGGCAAGAACAACTTATATCTGACACTCGTGGATATCCTCGTGCTGTAACTTTTCATGCTAATAGACTTTGGTTTGGTGGAATAAAATCAAAACCTGCTGCTATATTTGCATCAAGAACAGCAGAGTATTTTAATTTTGATGTTGGAACAGGAGAAGCAACAGATGCAATTAATATAGATGTTGCAGGTTCAGAAGTTAATGAAGTTAGACATTTTTTATCTGGTAAAGAATTACAAGTGTTTACAGATAGTGGAGAATTTTATATTCCAAAAGCAAATGATCTTTCAATTACTCCTGGAAATGTAACTGTTTTAAAACAAACTCCATATGGATGTAATAATGCTGCACCACTTATGTTTGATCAAGCAGCAGTATTTGCACAAAAAACTGGTAAGTCAATTAGAGAATTTGTTTATTCAGATATGGAAGATGGTTATAAATCAACAGCTATATCTTTACTTTCACAACATTTAATAACTAATCCAAAACAAATAGCTGTATTAAAAGGTAGTAATTTTAGACCAGAACAATATGCGTTTTTTCTTAATACACAATTACCAAAACAAGATTTTGAATCAACATTAAGTGAACCTAATGAAAGTAATCCAAATGTAGGATCGTTAGCTGTGTTTCATTCTGTAAGAGATGAAAAATTAACAGGTTGGACTTTATGGACAACAGAAGGTACTTCAACTCAAACAAGTAATATTGACACATTTGAATCTATTATATCATTAAACGAAAATTTAATTTGTGTTACTAGAAGAACATTACAAGGTGGTACACATTTTATATTAGAAAAGTTTGGTGGTGATGATCGTGTTTCATTAGATATGCAAACTACTTCGATAGTAAGTCAAAGAGGATCTCCAAAAGTTCAAGGAGCAAGTCAATCAGGAACTGTATTAAAAGTAGATGGTTTTACTTCAGCACCTAAAGTGGGAGAATCAATTAGCATAGCTGGTATTAGTACAGAGTTTTTTATAGAAGCTGTTACTAATGTAAGTAGTGGATCTTATAATTTAGTTTTAAGTGTAACACTTCCTTCATCTCCAAGTAATAACGCAACTGTTACAATAATAAAAGGTTACACACATTCTGTTAATGCAGAATATAATAGCAATAAAATATTTGCAGTAAATGGAAATAGTTCTTTAGGAGAATTTTTAGTAGACGCATCAACATCTACAATTGAATTAACTACTCCTTGCAAAACAGGAGTTAAAGTAGGTTTTAATTATACATGTATTGTAGAAACAATGCCTATTGATAAAGAATTACCCGAAGGCCCATTAACTGGAACACCAAGAAGAATATCAAGAGCTATTATTGATATTAACTCTGCTTTAAATTTAACTGTAAAAGCTGCTGATAAAGATCCTAAATCATTAATAATTCAACAAGTTAATTTTACTGGTGGCAGTGATTTAGTTCCTTTTACAAATAAAAAAGAATTTTTCTTTATGGGTTATGATAATAACCCAACAATTACTTTATCTCAAAATCAACCATTACCTTTAAAAATATTAGGTATGAATGTGGAGGTTGTTTTCGCATGAGTGCAGATCCAGTTACATTAGCAATTATATCTACTGCTGTACAAGGTGTAGGTACATATTCACAATTACAAGCACAAAAAGCTGGAAACAAAGCAGCAATTGCAAATTATGAAAGAGAAAAAAAATTTAATGAATTAAAAGCATTACAAGATTCTAACGATGTATTAGATGAAGCAAGAAGAAAACGTAAACAAAATTTAGCTATTGTTGCAGGATCTGGATATAGCGATGATAGTGGAAGTTTTTTAACTACTCAAAAAGAAATAGAAAGAATAGCTGCACAAGATCTTTCAAACATAAACATAAATCTTTTAAGTGGAAATGCTAAAATAAATTCAGCAATTTATACAACAAGAGTTATGGGCAAAGCTCAAAAATATGGAGCTTATGCTAAAATAGGTGCAGGAGCATTTAGCACTTATTCTTATAGTCAATCATATAAACCAAGAGGACAATATAGGGGTGGTATGCAAGATGATGGTAATTATTATGATCCTTATGATCCAGGACAAACGGAGTAATTTATGGCATTAAAACAAGGTAAAAAACAAGTTGGTTTACAAAGTGGAAATATTAGTTTGCCACAATTTCCTACTACAACTATTACTGCTCAAATTGCAAAACCAATATCTGAAATTGTAGATACCTTTCAAAAAAAAGCAGAAACAGATGCAAGAATAGGATGGCAATCTGATTTTAATCAAAAAACAAGAGATTATTATTTGCAATTACAAGAAAAATTTGAATTTGATCCAGAAGGAATGAAAAATTCAATAGACACTTATTCTAAAACTTTATTAAAAAAAACACCTAATGCATATAAAGAATATGCACAAAATGTATTAGCACAAAAAAATCTTCATAATTTATCTTATGCAACTTCAAACTATAATAAATTTCAAGACACAAAAGCTGAAAATGATTATCAAATAGATAGAATAAATTTAGAAACAGATGTAAATAATTTTTACAATATTGTTAGTAATGATGACACATTAGGTATTAAGGATATTAATTTACATTTTGATGAAAAAGTTATTCCTAATTTAAATCAATTATTTGGATCTAATCAAGAAAGATTAGTTAATACAAAAAGAAAAACTGAAAATGAACTTGATATAGATATAAGCAAAGATATTCAAAAACTTGAAACTAATAGAATATTTCAAATAGCAACAAATTTAAATGATATAGATAGTATAAAATATTTAAATACATATTCTCAAGGAAATGATCCACATAGTATTAAAACAAAAAATGTAAATGATCCAATATTTCAAAAATATATTAACGAAATAAAAGATCCTTTTGTAAGAGATAAAATTATTGACAATGCAAAAAAATTATTAAAAACTTATCGTGGAGAAAAAATTGAAGCTTTAGATACAGAAATAAAATTTGATTTTGAAAGAGAAACTGAACTAGGAGGTAAAGCACATTTTTCTCATTTTATAAATGGTGCAAATAATAATATATCAAAATATATTACTGAAAATTATCCAAATGAAAATTACGAAAACAAAAAAACACTTATAAAACATTTTACTAAAATAGCAAAAACACAAACACAAGTTGCTTTGATGAAAAATGAAAAAATTCCTTCGGGGTTATCTAATGATCAAATGCAAGATGCATTTAAACATTTGTTATTTGAGTTTGATATATCACAAGATCCATCTAAAATAATGGATGTTACACATCCTAAATTTTTAGAAGCAAAAAGAATTTTTGAAAAACAAGGATTTATTCCTACATCATGGAAAAAACATTTTAATTCTTCTATTGGTAAATTAGAAGAAGAAGCTCCTATGAAATCATTTAAAAAAAAAATGGAATTTTACAATCAAATTCAAGGTGAATTTGGTGGATGGCATACAGACGTAGATACAAGTAGTTTTTTATATTTTATGTCTAATAATAATGCTTTATCAATGAGTGATGGAGAAATAATAGATTTAGCAAAAAAATGGAACAATAAAGATGAAGATACAATTAGTAAAAGTATAGAACAACAAATTAATTTAAATGTTGAAAAATTTGAAAAAAATATTGATATTGCTTTAGACGGAAATGAAAGATGGTGGAAAAAAATGTTATTACCATTTAGAGAAAGTGTATCTAGAGATTTATCATTTTCTACAATATTAGGAAAAGGTAATAAATATTCTAAAGTTTTATTTCCAGATTCATTTCATTGGTTTGCTAGTAATCCATTTGAAGATATGGCAGATGGTGTTAAAAATGATTACATAGGATTAGTAAAAAAAGAATTAAAATTTATGGCATTAGATTCTAATGTTAATGTTAATGATAGAGATACTCTTTCAATAGCTGCTTTTTCAGCATTAAATAAATCATTAAAAGCAGATTTAACTCCAAGTAAATATACAAAAAAATCAATTAAAAATATGGATAAAGGCATATTATACGATACTCATGATTATAGTTTAACAAAACATGGAATAGAAAATGAATTTGGTTTTGGTGATTCAATTATAAAAATGTCTATTATGCCAACATTTGTAGCTTGGTATCAATCACAAAGTAAAGAAGATATTGAAAATGGTTTATTTGGTATAGATAAAAATAATAACAAAATTTTATTTGATGATTTAGCAGCTAAAATTAAAGATGGTTCTGTGCTTCCTGCATTTGAACCAACAGGAAAAATGATTAATGGAAAAATGAGTTATAGTGTTTCAGTATCTAATGGAGAAGGAAGTTTTATTAAAATTACAGAACCAGGCGAATATTTTCAACCTGATGGATGGGAAAATGTAGATCAAGAAAGCAAACCTTCTACACAAGATAATGTAGCAAATGTTTTAGCAAATGAAAATATTACATTAATGGAAGAAATTTTAGGTGAATTTAAACCTAGTGATAATCAATTTAAATATTTAATGCACCAATTTGCAGCATTTGGTGAAAAAAGTAAAATTAGTTTAGCTAATTTTTCTTGGATGATGGATTTTCCATTAGTTGATGATGTGCCTAATGAAATAAAACCATTTAAAATTTTGTTTAATGCATTAGGACGAGATGTGCCTGATTTAGATAAAAGAGTAAATGAAATTGCAATTCATAATAAAAAACAAGCAGACAGAAAAAAATATATTGATGATATAAATAATAGTTCAAGTTTAGATGATAATGCTAAATTAATAGAATCTATATATCCACCACACGAACAAAAACATACTGAATATGCAAATGGTTTAATGTTTCAACATTATGCAACTAAAGAATATAATAATAAACTATTACCATTAACGCAAAGAACTAACAACTTACTAGGTATTAAAAAAGAAAAATTTGATAATTCATTAGATATTGTTGCTGAAAATAATACAGCTGTATTTGCACACCCTAAAGATAGCATAAAAGAATCTGTAAAAAAAATGATTAGTTTGTCTACTATTGTTGGAGGAGATAATAAAACATTAAATGATGAGCCAACTCTTGAAGAATTGTTTTCTAAATTTGATCCTAATAATAAAAATTTATATTTAAGTAATTTTAAAAATAGTGATTTATATCCAGAAGAAATAGTTAATTTTAGAAATAAAAATCAAATGTCAAAAATTATTAAATTTATGATAAAAAAAAAATTAAATAGTTCTACAAAACCAGGAGAAATTTCAACATTTGATACTTTTTTTCCATCAGGAAATATGATGTTAGATATTTATATTAATGAAGGAGTTACTGAAGCTTTAAATGTTTTTGCAGGAAAATGGGGCAAAAATTAAATGGGTATTAAATATTCTCAAGTAGTACCATACACATATGAAGATGCTCAAAAAAAAGCAATAGAACAACAAAAAATTTATAACCCAACAATTAAAGAAGCAGCAACAGATTTATGGGATGGTTTTAAAGAAGAAAATTTATTGTATATGACATACGATAAAATTGTTAATGGCCAAAAATACAAAGGAGATGATAGTTATGTATTTAATACAGATCCACAATTAGCAGAATATGAAGAAATAAAAGATCAGTTTATTTTTAGTAGAAATGCTCAAGAAACAACTGATATGTTAGCTAAACTTAAACACAATGCATCTATAGAAAAAGAATCTCCTTATTATTTTTTAGGTAGAATATTAGGTTCTCTTGCAGATCCATCTTCTTATTTAATGTTTACTAAAGCTGGAAGAAGTGCAAAAATTTTTGGTTCGGCAGCAACATCAGAAGAAATAATAAAACAAAATTTAGATCCTTTTAGAGATGATAGTTATGTACCTATTGTTGGATTAGCATCATTTGTAATACCTGCTGCAATTAATAAATTTACCACACCAATACCAGAAAACATTATACAAAAATCAGTTAAATTAGCTGATGATTGGATTCCACCTGTAAATAAAAATTCTAAAAAAATGGTTATTAAACAATTAGATGGTTCAAATAAAATATACGAAGATGGTGTATTAGTTAATCCTAATAAACTAGATACTCCTCCAAGTGGCGTAGGTGCAGCTGTTAATACAGATGTTAAAAATTTATCTACAGCAGGTAAAAGATTAGAAGGAGAAGCCTTTGTTAAATCACATTTAAAAATATTTGGAGAAGATGGCCCTTGGACTCCAGTATTTAGAGTAATGAAATCAGCAACATTAAATGGCAGAAAGATGATGACTGATATTTTAGATACTCCTTTGTTAAAATTAAAAAATACAAAAGATTGGGGTTTCCAATCTACAGGAGCATCTTTAGAAGTTCAGTTAAGAATGGAAGAAGTAGCAGTAATAGAAAGCATGAAAGATATTAAAACTGCTTACATGAAATATCTAGAAAGTATTGGTCAAACTAAACCTAAAACAGAAATAGGTGTTAATTGGAGAAACACATTAGATACCGAAGCTTATTCAATGTCACAATTTTCTAAAGAAATTGTTAGAGCTAGAATTACAGGTAAACATCCTAATCAATTTGTAGAAGAAGCAGCAAGAGTTACACAAGAAAAAGTGTATGGGCCTTTAATGAAACAAATTAAAGAATACAAATTAAGAGAAGCTCCTGTTGAACAAGAATTGTTAGCATTAGAAAGTGTTTTAAAAATGATGAAAGAAACTAAACAAATGAGTAAAAATTTTAAATCTCCTGTAGATGGTAAAATTGCTACTTGGACAGTTCCTGGTCTTGAAGCACAGATTAAAAAATTAACTGAAAGATTATCAAATATTAAAAACACTCCAGATGGTGTTAAAAATTATATTAATATTATTTATAATAAAACAGCTATTGATAATAACCCTGCTGTATTTAAAGAAATTATAAAAGACTTTTTAGTTCGTAAAGGCATTACTATGAATGAAGCTAAACTAGCTAAACTTGTAGATGATTTATCTGGCCATTTTCCTTTTACTAGATTTGAAAAAAGAAGTTGGGATAAAATGCTAGTTAAATTAAATGCTGTTAAAAATGGTGGCATAAAAGAATTGAATGAAATTGTTTCTAATGAAAGATTTTTATTTAGTAGATCTAGATATGCTAGAGCTAGTAGAGCCAGAAATTTAAACTTAGATGATGTAGCACAATTAAAATTACTAGATGCTGGTATGATTGGTAATGATATTTTTGCATTACAAAAAGCATATTACAGACAGATAGTTCCAGATATTTTGTTAACTAAAAAGTATGGTGATACAGCAGGTATGGGTAGTAAATATGTATCAGAAGCTGAGTCTATGACAGAGCCTGGACTATTACAGGTAGCAGCAGAATATAATATGAAGATTGGTTTTACACAAAACAAAGCTAAAAGATTACAGCTTGTTAAAGAAAAAAACCAAGTGTTAAATGATTTAGAAGCAGCAGTAGAATTACTTAGAGGTACATATGGCTTACCTTCTAATCCTCATCATTATACTTCAGTAGCAATGAGAACAATGAAACATTACAATGCATTAACTATGCTTACTGGTTTTGCAGCAGCAATTCCTGACGCAGCAAGAATAGTTATGACCTCTGGTATTAAAAGAGGATTCCAAACACAATTTGAAATGTTAGCTAATTCTATTAGTGGTGGAGCTATTTATAAATTAGGTAGAAAAGAAGCTCAATCTTTTGGTGAAGCAGTAGATTTAATTACTAACCAAAGAGCAATGTTATTTGCAGATATGCCTTCAGATATGTTTGGTTTTGTAAACAAACTAGAAGGAGCTATGGGTAAAACTTCACAGTTTAACTTTATGTATATTAACCTTATGTCAAGATGGACAGAAATAGCTAAGTCAATGGCTTCAGTTACTATTGGTTCTAGGATTATTGAAGACTCAGTTAAGTGGGGTAAAAGTAGTTTACCTGATAAATGGAAAACAGCATTAAGTAGTTCTGGTATTGATGAATCAATGGCTAAAAGAATAGCAGTACAATTTGAACAACATGGTTCAACTTTAAAACATAACTTTATGGCTAACACAGCAGAGTGGACAGATGATGCTGCTAAAAAAACTTTTGGTGCAGCTTTAAATAAAGATATTAATATTACAGTTGTTACTCCAGGTAAAGGCGACACACCTTTATGGATGAGTACAGAATTAGGATCTACATTAGCTCAATTTAAAAAAT
>Ga0209383_1002817_pt1 | contig 10006 bp, 4 predicted proteins | sample CoawatmetaG02DNA_FD_187510 | JGI IMG/M metagenome (GOLD analysis project Ga0209383, IMG submission 187510) | Marine microbial communities from the West Antarctic Peninsula - Coastal water metaG029-DNA (SPAdes) (version 2) | ecosystem: Environmental > Aquatic > Marine > Coastal ... | reverse complement strand
GCAAATGGAATTAGCTAACAGCCAGTTTATGCAGAGCATGACAGCCACGAAGTTTAGCGCAGACCAACAGTCAGCAATTCAAAATGCTACAATGCTAACACAAGTTGATCTAGCTAACGCTGATGCGCGTACAAAAGTATCGGTAGATAACGCTAAAAACTTCTTAGCTATGGATATGGCTAATCTTAGCAACGAACAGCAAAGTAGGGTTTTAGATCAACAATTATCTCAACAGGCTTTACTGTCTGACCAAGCCGCTCAAAATGCCGCTAAACAATTTGGAGCTACATCTCAGAACCAACTAGATCAGTTTATGATTGGACAAGCTAATAACATGGCACAGTTTAACGCCTCTGCAACAAATGCTATGGAGTCTTTTAACGTCACAGAAACTAATCGTGCAAAAGCTATTAGCGAAGACAATGCATTAAAAGCTGAATCTCTTAACGCGCAACTAGATTTAGATGTCAATAAGTTTAACGCCTCTATAGAATCTCAACGCGACCAGTGGAATGCGGCCAATACACAGGCAGTAGAGCAATCTAATGTTAACTGGCGTAGACAGGCTAACACTATAGACACTGCCGCCGCTAACGCCGCTAATCAACAGAATGTTCAAAACGCTTTTGGCATTTCGTCGATGGAGCAAGCGCAGTTGTGGCAACAGCTACGCGACGAAGCATCTTATGTTCGACAGTCTTATGAAGCTGAAGAAACGCGAAAAGCTGATTTATATCGTACAGCTATAGGAAACGAAGCGGGGGCAAGCGGCGAGAAAGGCTCTTCAAGCTCTTCTTTCTTAATTAATTTAATTGACAATGTATTTGGTACGTAAAGGAGAAAGATAGATGGGATTTTTAAGTAAGATTTGGAAAGGTGTTAAAAAAGTTGTCAAGAAAATTGGCAAAGGCATTAAAAAAGTTGCTATGAAAGTTGGCAAGTTTATGAACAAGATCGGCATCGTAGGCCAAATTGCTTTAGGATTAATTTTGCCCGGAATCGGTTCAGCTTTAGGGGCTTGGGCCGGTACAGCCTCGACTAATATCTTTGCGGCGGCGGCCAAAGGTTTTGTAAATGCCGCAATTCAAGTCGGCACAAAAGTTGGTTCTGTATTTAAAACTGTTACGCAAGGAGTCACTAAAGTTATTGGACAAACTGTTGGTACAGTAATAAATAAAATTCCTGGCGCGGGAGATTTCATAAAAGATTTAACAATGGGTAAACTTGACATTACTCAAATGAAAAACTTTACAGGAAAGGGAGGTGTTTTTGACACAGCCGGTAAAGTTCTTACGGACACTGTAGCCGCAGGTAAAGATTTGTTTAGCATGGATACGTTAACAGGTAAAAATAAATATTACTTAGAAGCTATGAAATCTAAAGTGGCTGAAGCAATACCTACAAGTGGTCAGTTCTCTAAGCAGGGCATTGATTCTCTTGAGGCGCTTAAACCGCAAATGTCGTCGCTAGACGCAGGAGACACTACTAAGTTATTTACTGACGGTAGGTTGGTTCCCGCAGATACAGGTTCTTTTGATATTGCAAGCGGGAAAGGTATAGCAGACAGTGCAAAGATAGCCGCTGACAACGCTGTAGGCTCAACAGCCGCTTCAACTACAGGTGTAGGGCCATTAAAAGAAGGCTACTCTATGCTTAAAAAGAAAGCGGGTAATATAATACCAGACGCTATAGACAAGACTGCCTCTACTTTAACAGACCTTCCTTCAAACCTTATTAAAAAACAAGCGGGGTTAGGTTTTCAAACGCCAGAAGGGGATGTATCTTACAGCAGTAATGTAGGGGCTTCTCAGCAGTTTCAAATGGCTGACACTACAATTACACAACCTCAAATGGAGCAGTCAGGCGGTGGATTCTTAGGCTTCTTTGGTAATCCTTCTCTGGTCTACAACGCTGAACAAGAAACAGCTAACTTTATGCGTAACCAACAAAGAGGTGGCTTCTAATGGCTACAGTCGGAGATGAGATACAAAGACTAAAAAGCGACTCAAGTCGCCCAATGGCAGGTTCTTCTTTAGCTAACGATCCTGAAAATCCGGCTCCGTTTGAAAAAGCACCTAAGTTTACTTCTGTTCACGCGGCTAGTGAAGACATATTTATAAAGCTTATTGAGCCTCAACAATATGTAGCTATTATGGAAGCCGTTGATGATGGCATCCCTGTTATGCAAATAACACAAATGATTCTTTATAATGAGTTTCAACAAGGTGCGTTTAACCCTGACTTAATGATGATGCTGGTAGAGCCTGTAGCTTATATGATTATTGCGCTTGCCGAAAGATTAGATTTAGACATTGTAATTAACGATGAAGACGAAGATGATGAAGAAGTCTTTGGAGTTAATTTTAAAGAAGATAAACTAAAAGAACTTAAAGGAGCGGCTTCAACTGGAGCAGTTCCCGCAGGAATGTTATCATCAACAATGAAAGAACAGATGGATATACTTCCTGAATCTTTAGAAGAAACTTCCGAAAGTCTTTTAGCGCCCCCAGCAGTTGAAAAAGCGCCGGAAGAAACTGAAACCCCTGAAAGTTTAATGGCAAGAAGGTAATTACATAATGGCTATAGAAGATACTTATAACCTCCTATCCGCAGGTATAAAAGCTGATAAAAAGAAAGAACGCAAACGACAGGAAAAAGATGAACTAAAAGGTTTGTTAGTTAAAGGCGTTGTTGGCATCGGTAATTCTATGCTTAAAGATAACGCCACTAAGTTTTTAGAAAGCGAGCAGTTTTATAAAGAAAACATGCAGTTTAAAAAGGGCTACACTATATCTAACGAGTATATAGCTCAAGAAAAAGCGGCTAGAAACGATGCGTTAGGCTATGATGGTTACTGGCAGAATGTTGCTTCCACAGAGATGGTTGATGCTAACATGACAGCAGAACACGGCGAAAAAAGTCTTTATAATGCCGCCGATTGGTCAGACATGCGTAAAACTATGTTAAAAGAAATAGGCGGGTTGGCTAAACAAAACCACGAAAATGGCCTTGAAAATGCAAAGTCTTTTGTAAATCGCGCAGGAGAAGCGGGAGAAGAGTATTATGCTGATTTTGCAAAACAATCTAGACCTACTACACTTAAAGACTTAATAACTAACACTGTTAGGTCTATAGGTGGCAAAGATTTAAACGTAGCTTCTCGTGAAAAAACGCGCAAGGAATTTCTAGGCAATGCAGAAGCTGTGATTGCGTATGATCAAGCTTGGGATGTTACAGCAAACAACCGTGTTTCTAAATTCATAGCTGATAAGACAAAACAACTAAGAGGCAAAGCTCCGGTAACATCTCAAGAGTATGTAGACCTTAAAAAAACAGATATCTTTAATAATCCATTACCGTTAACTTTAGTTACTACGTCTACAGACAACTTGGGAAATACAACAATTATTGTACCAGATGAAAATTTAGCTATGGCAGAAGGAGAGTATAAGGGTTATAGACAGTTTAATACTTATGTGACTGCTCATTCAACTAACGATGCGGCAAGTCAAAGAGTTCAACAAGTCGGCGCACAGGTTTTAGTAAATGAAGGCACAGAAGAAGAGCAGAAATTTTTCAACGATGTTGCTGAAAAAGCAGGAGAAAAACTAAGTAGGACAGACAGAACAAAAGCTATGGCCGCTCGTCAGGCTATCACACAAGCAAACCTTGCGGCTTTAAAACTTGTGTTTAGAGAGCAGTATGGTATGAATGAAGACGCTAGTAATCGTTCAGCTATTGCAATGTATAAAAATCAACTACAAGACACCATAACTAGAAAAGAATCCGGCGTACTAGGCGCACATCCTTTCAATAATGCTAAAGTTTTTGGAACCATGATTACAATGGCTCAACAACAACGCATTGCAAGCAACCCTAGAAATTTTAGTGATGAGTCTATTGAGGAAATTGCAGATAGTCCTGCGGCAAAATTTGTACTGTTTGAAGACTATAGAAATTTAACAGATGATGCTATGTTAAAATATGATGAGCTAGTTTCTAAAACAAATAATCCTATTGTTACGGATGTCCATAACCAAATGAAAGGTATAGTAGAAATATCTAAAAAATATCCTAAAATACCAGAGGTTGGAACTCTTGAAAAATTATATAATGATTCTTTAGGCCAAGCTGATCCTAAAGATACTTTAGAAACTGTTAATGCTAATCTGGCTTCTACAACATCTGATGCAAAGACAGAGCCTCGCGACCTAACTTTAGAAGACGCTAAGTTTTTCTTAGCAAACTCTGGAGAGTTTAAAGACATAGAGCCGGAGTACATTTTAAAAGCAAACCCACCTCAGTTTAGAAAGTTTATAGAGTTTAAAGAAAAACAAAGAATTAAAAAAGAAAGCGATGTTACAAGAGTTATGGAGCGCACAACAAGACTCAATGCAACAGCTTTAAAAAGAAAAATGGAAAATGACCTAACTTCCAGTGAGCGTAGAATTTATCGCGTCACTAAAGTTTTACCAGAGCGTGTTATTGAAAAATTTAAAGGGGCTTAATTAATGAAGTATACTGGAAGTTTTTCAGACACTCGCGGTACACGCGATACCTCTTCTTTTTATGGTGGGGATTCTACAACCTTAACTCCTTACACAGCCACTAAGTTTAAAGAAGATGCAGGTGTAAAACAAGATTGGTCTGTTGTGCGAGAGTACATGGCGGGTAAAGTTCTTGACCCCGCATCTTTAGATTTAATGTCAGAAGATGCAGATGTTTTAGAGTCTTTCCGTGACAGCGAGTCTCGTTTTGAAAACATGTTAGCCAAGGCGTTAGTCTTAGAAGATGCTCCTGAAGAAATTAAAGCAAGCTATAGGCGTATACAGGATAAGTTTGCTAACGTAAACAATGAAGGCATTGGCGAGTGGGCAGGGATGATAAAAGACTACGGCATAGATGCTGTTACTGATCCTTTTAACATTGGCGCTGTGTGGTTTGCGGCTCAGACAGGCGGCGTTGGCGCACCTGCGGCATTAGCGGCTAGAGAAACTGCAAAAGCAGGAGCAAAAACAGCCCTCAAAAAAGCCTTAACTGGCCCTTCTGCTGTAGCTCGTTTACCCTCTAAAGGCTTATCAACTACAGTACGTGAAGTACCTACGCAAGAATCAACACTACGGACTCTTAGAGCTTTGATGGATAAGAACCCTATGAAATCTGTAGCGGCTATTGGTGCGGCTCAAGGTACAGTAGATGATTTAGCTTATCAAAATTTAAACATTACTGTAGGCTCTCAAGAAGATTTTAACCCGCTTCAAACAGTAGCTACAGCAGGAATTTCAGCAGGTTTAAATGTTGGAATGACTGTCGGTATTAAAAAGCTAACTCAGAAATTTAAAGCTGACTCTGATATGGATGAGTTTACACCTGAAAGAGGCGCTGAGCTTTTTGACGAAGGCGTTGAAGGCGAGTGGATTCCTGCATCAGCAAGCCCTGTAATGGATGATATTGATAGACTTCTTGAAGGAGCTTCTGGGAACTATAAAGACATTACGCCCGACGAAGAGCTTCTAAAAAAGTATGCGGCTGACCTTGGTGGCGGTGCAAAAACTGTAGAAGAAGTGCAAGCTATTATCATGGCGGCGGCACAGACAGAAACAACAACAGGCGCTATAAAAAATAAAATAAAGAAAGACTTTTATGCTCACGTTACGCACAATACTAGCCGATGGTTAGGTAAAGCTTCAGGAGTTTTAAGTCCTTTTGCAAAAGTATCTAAAACAGCTAAGCTACTTCAAGAAAAATTCTCTCACGAGATGGGGATAGATTGGAAGGTTAATGATCGTTTAGTTGGTAAAGATTACTTTGAAACCCAACGCGAAATCCAAGGTCGTTTCTTTGAAGACTACAGAACCCTTGTAGAGCCTTTAACTACCAGTAAATTCTTACGTCGAAACGAAGACAACGCTAAACTAGCTGACGAAGTTAATGATGCTTTAATGTTGGCTGTACGTGGTCAAAAAGCAACAAGCAAAAGTAATGGCCTTTCTCCTGAAATAAACATAGAAATTAATAAAGCTTCAGTAGGCGTTAAAAAACTATATCAGTCGATGGGTGCTGAGCTTAAAGAAGCAGGGCTTATTGAAAATGAAGTGGCTGATTACATTCCGCGCTCTTGGAACCGTAAAGCTATCATGGAAAATCAAGAAGGACTAGCTAAGTTGTTTGAAGACCAAGGTGTTGTTCCTAAAGGGAACGGCATGGAAGCAGTACAAGCCATGTTAAAAATTGACAACCAATTAGATGGGGGAGGTTCTGGCGGTTTCTTTTTCTCAGCTAAGCGATCTTTTGATAACATTAAAAAGGACGCAGACTTCCAAGAGTTTTTAGACACTGACGTTAGAGCAACTATGAATCTTTATACTTTTCAAGCCGCTAAAGGTTTGGCAAAAGTTAGAACTCTGGGTGTGCGAAACGAAAAAGAATTTAAAGACTTTTATATTAATCAAATCCGCAAGGAGATGGTTGAAGCAGGAGAGACATTTACAAAAAAAGACGCTGAAAGAATTACACGAGTATACCGCACTACTACTTCTGAAAACTTAAACAGGTTCGGCAAGTACGCTCAAGGCGCAGTAGACAGTTACGGCTTAGTAAATAGGGTAGCTTACTTAGGTCTTGCAACGGTATCTAGTTTGACAGAAGTATTTTTAAATGTAGGCAAGGCAGGATTTAAAAATAGCTTTAAGGGTCTAGGAGAAGCAATGGAGCTTTCTTACAAAGGAGCTACAGGTAACATGCAATCTAAGCTTATGTCTCAGCACGGTATAACAGCCGCTGAAGCTAAGGCAGAGATGCGTAAGTTTAGCTTGGGTATGGATATGGGGTTGACTCAATTAGAGAACCGTTTAGGCGGCGATGACTTACAAACTAAGTGGATGCAAAAAGCAAGTAGTGGTTTCTTTAAGATGACCCTGCTTGAAGATTGGACTAAGTTTGTACAGACAAGTTCGTTTATGAGCGGTAAGAATTTAATTGAAGAGAACATTCAAGCCCTTGTAGCCCACGGAGCTAAGCCGCTAGGTAAAAGGCAGAACACTTTAATAGGTGAGTTGGCTGAACTAGACATAGATTATAAGGATGCTATGGAGTGGTACAAGCGTGGAGCTAAAAGGAATGACGAGTTTTACGACAAGAAGTTCCTGTCAGGGGCGGCACGATATGCTAACTCTGTAATCTTACAGCCTTCCGGCATGTCTAACTTAAAGCCTTTGTTGTTTAGCAACCCTAAAACTTCTATAGCTTTTCAGTTGATGGGATACCCTGCGGCATTTACAAACACGGTACTCAAAGGAAGCGTCAAGCAACTTACAAAGGATGTTAGGAGCGGCGATCCGCGCAACGTGGGTAAAGTTGCAGTGACTGCTTTATCAATGGTTCAGGTAGCTCGTATTATGAATGATTGGAGATCGGATGGTAAGTCAGAAGAAAAAGGATCGGCAAGCGCCAACTTTCAAGCTGTAAAACGTGTAGGCGGTTTAGGCATTTTGGCTGATAACATTACTAAGGGTTATGATGCTACTAAATTTAGCGGCTCAGTAGCCGGATACGGAACAATGTTGTTTGGCCCACTAGCTACAGATATTTTAAGCGCCAGTAGACGAGGCATTACACCTACACTGGCTAGAAAAATTCCTGCGGCATTATCGCCTGTACAGAAAGTTTTAGGGATTGTAGACGAAGACGAAGCAGAAAAGTTTAAGGCTGATATGGATCAGTTTATATACGAAGCTGATAGAAATATATCAGACTTTGAACAGGGCTTTATCCCAGAGTTTGAAACTACTTCATCTTTAGCACCATATGCAACAGGCGGCATAGTCAAAGATGTGCCTAACGTACCTACTGAGCCTGACGAAAGAATTGACAAGCTTACAGGGTTGCCATATAACGAACAAGCAGGTGGCGCGTATACAGACATTGAAGACCGTGCTAAGTTTTCTATGGGCGGGCGCATACTAGCTAAGAATCTTGTAGGTGCTGTTCAAAAAGCTTCTAGGTTTGTAACTAAACGTCAGCCAGAACTAGACCCTGACGGTGCAATACTACACGGTATTGAAGACGATCTTTTAGATTTAAATAAAGGCCCTGAGTTTAAAGGAAATTTAGACCTAATACACGGGTATAGTAAAAACAGCCGTATGTTTGAAAATGAAGCAGGAGAGCATGTGAGTTTAGGGCCATTAGAAAAATTTGAACCGACCGGTAAATTTAAAGGGTATAGGTTTGATGGTGACGGTGGAGTCTTTGGAGATGAAGGAGTTTATTTAGAAGACCCTTCTAAACGATATTTTAATTCTAAAGATATGCTTGGTTTCAGTGCTACTGAAATTGCTAATGTTAAAGCGAGGTTTGAGAAAGCTTTTGTACTCACACCTGAGACTGTAAAACTTTTTAATAACCTTACAAAAAAAGCTTTAGGCCCAGAGGCCGTAAAAAATTTAAAAAACTTAGGTTATGACGGCCTTATAGTTTCAGGTTTTAAGGATACTAAAAAATATAAACTAGCAAGCGAGTCTTTTAAGCAACCACAAATTGTCCACTTTAAACCTGAAACTCTAGAGGTTGTAAAAACATCAGAAAAGTCTGGAAAAACTTTAGATATTAAAACACCTTTAAAACAAGAAAGGGATTATCAAAACGTACCTCTGGCATCAAGAAACGAAAGAGTCACAACAAGTTTCCTAGATGAGAACGGTTACACCGATTATAGCGGGACAGGTAAAAAAGATTTTACTTACGAGCTAATGGAAGATGGGTCTTACAAAGTTTACACCCCCTATTACAACGCTAAAGGTAAAGAAAAACTAGGCGTTAAGACGTTTAAAAACCCAACTTTAAAACAACTTAGGACGTATACAGGGTATGCTGAAGGGGGTTTGGTTGATGACTACACAATTCAACAAGGCGACACACTTACTAAAATAGCTAAAGAGAATGAGACTACGGTAGAAGATTTAGCACGTTTAAATAAAATTGAAAACGTAGATAAAATTTATGCTAATGATGTAATTAAACTGTCTTCATCTCCGGCTCCTGTTGAAACCCCTGTTGATATATTTAACGAAGTTTCAAAGATGTCAACACCTTCAGCAGTAGCTATATTGAAGCAGTTTAAAACTACCCCTACTAATGAGCAACTAAAAGCTATTAAAAAAGTAGCTGACAAAATAGATGCTAAAAAACTTGTTGGCGTAGCTCAAGAACTTATGGATGAGTACAAAGAAGCAATTATTAGTAAAACCCTTGCGGCTCAAAAAACTGTTTTTTCTACCGTTGACACGGCCCAAGAAAAAATTAAAGATGTAGTCAGCAGTATTAAAATTCCTGAACTAACCTTTGAGTCTAAAGGACGGACTGCGGAAAATACCCAAGGCGTAGAAACTTCTAATTTTCTACCTGAAAATATTATGGCTTATGCTAAGTATGTGGTTGGTAATAAACTGGGCCTAGACGCTGAAGGGTCTGACATAGACGTAGCTAAATTTGGAACCTCACAAAAAGAAGTTTTAAAGCAAGCCATGCAGAATGCAGATAAAGCCGGAAGAGACTATATAAAATACTCTGATTATCCTGAAATGAAATCGGGAGAAAGGCCAGAGCAGTTCTATAAAGCTAAACGGTCAGAAAGGTCAATGATGGACTTAGTTAAAGAATCTTTTACTGATCCTGTGTTTGAAATGTTTACAACAACAGGAGTGTTTAATTTTAAGAAACTCTCAAACGGTAGTTTTGAAATTTTGCCTGACACATATGACTTTGATAAGTCTAAAAGTGGCGGTAAAGACAGGAAAGAAGCTATGGATAGTTATGGTTCTTTAACTCAAAACGCGCAAGACATGAGCGAAAAACAAACGTATCACTTCAATGTTAAAGGAAAAATATAAATGAAAGATGATTTTAAATACTTTAGCCTATCAGACTTTGATTGCCAAGAAACTGGCGAGAACGAGATGGACGCTGATTTTATACATGCTTTAGATCAACTCAGAGCGGCCTGTGG
>Ga0209383_1002816_pt1 | contig 10008 bp, 7 predicted proteins | sample CoawatmetaG02DNA_FD_187510 | JGI IMG/M metagenome (GOLD analysis project Ga0209383, IMG submission 187510) | Marine microbial communities from the West Antarctic Peninsula - Coastal water metaG029-DNA (SPAdes) (version 2) | ecosystem: Environmental > Aquatic > Marine > Coastal ... | reverse complement strand
CAGATGGTGCACTTGCAATGGCAATGATGAATGTAATCATCGGTGAAGGCTTAGTAGACCAAGATTATGTTGATAAATACACAGTTGGCTACCCAGAATTGGCTGAATTAGCAAAAAAAAGGACGCCCGAATGGGCGGCAGAGATCACAGGTATTGCGGCGGAGGATATTCGCAAATTTGCAAGAGAATATGCTAATACCCAACCGTCAGCAATTAGAATTGGTGTGGCTTTAGAAAAAAGCTGGGGAGGTAGCCAAACAATTAGAGCTGTCACGTCACTTCCAGCATTAACAGGTGCTTGGCGTCATGTGGGTGGAGGAATTCTTCAATTTCCAGTATGGGAACATCCCTATAAATTTGATGTTATTTGTAGGCCTGATTTAATACCTAAAGGAACTCAGGTAGTTAACAATCTTCAATTGGGTAGGGTGTTAACTGGAGAAAAGCAACTGAAAGTACCAATTAAATCAATGATGTGTTGGAACACCAACCCAGTTACTCAATCAACTGAAACTGACAAAATAATAAAAGGCTTACAAAGAAAAGATTTATTTTTAGTTTCAGCAGAACATTTTATCTCAGATACCGCAGCCTATGCGGATATAGTATTACCTGCTTCTATGGGTGCAGAACAGGAAGATATGATACTTTCATGGGGACACTTATACCTTACATACAATACAAAATGTGTGGAGGCACCAGGGGAAGCAATTCCAAATAATGAAATTTTTAGAAGGCTAGCTAAACGACTTGGATTTGAAGAAGATAATTTCAAATGGAATGATAGTGAATGTTTAGAGCATTATGTTGATTGGGATTCTCCTGCTTGTGAAGGTATTGATTTAGATTATATGAAAAAAAATGGCTATGCTAGATTGAATGTAGGCACAAAAGATAATCGTGCGCCCCATAAAGAAGGTAATTTTCCAACCCCATCAGGCAAATGTGAATTTCGACTAGTCGGAGCTAAAAATTTTGTAGCTGGGCCGTTTAGACAAATGTATGATGACTTTCAGCCCGGGCAAGACATCCCTGAGTTACCAGACTATATCGCATCAAAAGAGACAGAGTTAGCTAATCCAGAATTATTCAAAAAATATCCATTGAATATTCTTGCGCCTAAAAGTCATGGCTTTATAAATTCTTGCTATGGGAATATAGATAATAAACTTAAGGGGCAAGGAGAACAATTTGTTTTAATTAACCAGGCTGATGCAATGGATCGAGGAGTACAAGAAGGTGAAATAGTAAAGGTGTTTAATGATCGGGGAGCCTTTGACGCAGTAGCTAAAATAACCTCAGATGTTAACAAAGGAATTATTGTCACCTCTCTCGGTTACTGGAGACAGTTGAATAATGGGACTGTGAATTCAGTCAGCTCTAGTGCTTTTGGGGATATGGGCAATGCACAAACCTCTCACGATTGTTTAGTTGAGGTTCGAACTATTTAATGAATAATTTAGATGAAATAACTGTGACATGTACAGATAATGGAAAATCTGTCATTGGTTATATATTAAACTATCGTCCAAAAGATCATTTAGAAGTATCTTTAAACACGGTTAAAATATACCTACAATATAAAAAGGGTACATATGTTGGATCAATGTCTGGTATGGAATTTACAGTAGAAGAAGCTGATTTACCTAAGAGCCATCAAGAATTTCATCGCTAAAATTTCCGACTTTATGCTAAAGTGATTAATTAATTAGGAGTAATAAATATGGGTAGTAAAGATAAGAAAAAAGAGTCCAAAGGTAAGCCAAAAAAAGAAAAAGCACCGAAGTAAAATTGGTAGGGGATGCGAGGTTCGAACTCGCGACAAATTGATTAAGAGTCAACTGCTCTACCAACTGAGCTAATCCCCCAAATCGATTTTTACTCAAGAAACATTATACAACGACTCTCAATTAAAAAATTTACAGATGCTATAATAAAATTATAATTTAATCTCCCATTCTGCCATTCTGGATGTCGTAATTGAAAAAAAAACCTAAAGTTGTTGGATTGTTCTCTGGTTGTGGGGGTTTAGATCTTGGTTTCAAACAAGCCGGTTACGATATTTTATGGGCTAATGATTTTGATGCCGATTCAGTTACTACCTATACCAATAATATTGGCGACCATATCCAACTTGGTGATGTTACCAAAATCTCAAGTAAAGAGATTCCCAATGATTTTGACATCCTTCTTGGCGGATTCCCCTGTCAAGGATTCTCAGTAGCAAACATTAAAAGAAGTATGAAAGACGATAGAAATTTTTTGTATTTAGAAATGCTTAGAATATTAAAAGATAAGAAACCTAAATTTTTTCTTGCTGAAAATGTTAAAGGCATATTATCCCTCCAAAAAGGCGAGGTTATTAATATGATTGTTAAAGATTTTGAGAAGATAGGTTACAAGGTTGAATATCGTTTACTTAGGGCAAGTGATTACGGTGTACCTCAAAATAGGGAAAGAGTTTTTATCATGGGAAATAGAATAGGGGTACACAACCCATTTCCAGAAAAAACTCACGGGTTAGCCAATGACTTATTTTCAGGTAAATTAAAGCCATTAGTGACCACAAAAGAGGTAATTGATGGTTACAAAAACTTAAGAATTCGAGATTTAAGTTTTAAAGATAAAAATAAAACCATACATAACCATATAGCCCGTACCAATGTAAGTGATAAGTTCTGGGGCAGAAAAAATGAGGTTATTCAAGCAGATATTTGTGATTACCTAAAATACTGGAGACAAAAAAGTGGGTGGTCTACCAAGCGGGTTGATGCTCATTTTGGTTATACTCATACAGCTGGGCACTGGTTCCGTAAGGATAATAAATCAGGCTCTATTCCAAATCCTGAAGATTGGTGGGGGCTGAAAAAATTATTAGGGTTTGATGATCAATACGATAAAGCAGTCACAGAACTTGAAGAAAAGACGATTATGTTTGAACAATTACTTCGAATAAATAACTGGGAAACACCATCTGACACCATTACTGCTACAGGACCAGAAATTCATCCCAACCGTAAAAGAAGGATGAGCGTTAGGGAATGTGCAATCATACAAACATTTCCTGATAACTTTATTTTTCACGGTGCATTAGGCAGTATGTATCGACAAATTGGAAATGCAGTCCCGGTTCTTTTAGCGAAGAAAATTGCTCTTTCAATAAAGAAAGAGCTCTAATAGTATAGAAAAACCTTACTTTTTTTTATTTTTTACTAAAACGCCTAATATTTCATTTACAGATTTTGAAATATTATCTGCAACATAGCCGCCCTCCAGCATATATAAAGTTCTACCTAAAGCATATTGTTCAGCAATGTCTTTTAATACTAAAGCAGCTTGCTTATAACCACTGGAAGTGTAATTTAGCTGGCCTAATAAGTCACCCTCATGTGCATCAAAACCTGCAGAGACAATCACAAACTCAGGTTTAAACTTATCCATGGCGGACTTTAGCTGATTATTAAAAGTGCTTAACAGATCTTTATCCCCTGAGCCTTTAGGAAGGTCTACATTCAAAGTAAATCCTTTACCTTCACCAGTGCCTGTCTCACTTGGTCGACCGCTCTGAGGGTAAAAAGGATGCTGATGAACGCTAAAGTAAAACACAGAATTATCTTCATAGAAGATATCCTGCGTACCATTTCCGTGATGTACATCAAAATCTACGATTAATATTTTCTTGAGACCATATTCTTGCTGTAAATGGCGAGCAACAATAGCTATATTATTGTATATACAGAACCCCATTCCCCTTGTGGCTGTTGCATGATGGCCTGGAGGTCTAACCAGTGCAAAAGCTGAGGATATTTCTTTGGACATAATCATATCCACCCCCTTTATACCTGCACCAACCGCAAGCCTGGCTACATGGTCAGACTGTTTAGAAATAACAGTATCACCAGTACTTAAATAAGTGGTTGAGTTATTTGTTAATAAGCTAGTTTCATGCTCAACTTTTTTAATATAATTCTTTGAATGAATTAGTTGTAGCTGCTCCAATGAGGCAGGATTAAATTTAGGCCAAATAAGAGAGTCTTTGAAAAGAGGGTTTACGATTAAATTTTCAACCACAGATATAAGCCTATCTGGATTCTCGGGATGATTTTTACCTGTATCGTGCAGTAAAAATTGATCGCTATATATAACTGCTACCTTATTTTGTTTGTGTAAATTGTCAGCAGTAAGGTTATTTGTAGCAAAAAATAAAATCAAGCTTAATAGTAATTTTTTCATTTCGATATTTTATAACATGCTTATAAGTAATTATAGGTTACTATTTCTTCTTATTTAATACTTATCAAATAAGAAGGAGAAATTATGCCGTTCGTAACTGTTAATATTTTAGAGGGAAAAGGTAAGGAGTACATAAAAAAAGTTTCTGATAGTATAAATGAGGCGGTTATTGAAACGATGGCTTTTCCAGACGACGATAGATATCAAGTGATAAACCAATTATCTGATGATTGTTTACAATATCAAGGTAGAGAGGGTGATAGGGTGATGATGCACCTAGTAATGCGCTCTGGGCGTTCAAATAAAGCAAAACAAGCTTTTTATGCAAAGGTAGTCGAATATTTAAGTAACAGGGTACAAATAAAGCCTGAAAATGTTTTTATTACTATCACTGAAAATCATGATGTTGATTTTTCTTTTAAGGATGGCGTAGCTCAGTTTGTTGTTTAATATATAATTATTTACTTCATTAAATTTAACTTCATTAACTTTATTAGATTTATATTTTAAATAACTGTTTTTTATATTTTTTTATACATTTATTAGAAGAGGTGTCATTAATATCTAATGCATATTACTTCGTATAATGTATATTATGTTAAATAGAATATATTACTTGATCGATAGTAAGTCTTTGGCGCCAATGGAATTTGCAATAGTCATACCTTTAGTAAAAGCAACATTTGCCTTTGATGTGTCACCTTTAACCTTTAATACCAAAGCTTGCTCAAGTAATGCTTTGGCTTCGTAGTATTGACTTCCGTTATCAACAGCAAATTGTTCAAGCTTAGTTAAGATTTTTAAAGATCTGTTTGGAGCTAAATCTTCAAGGTGTAAAGTTGATAAATTTAAACGTATATCTGCGTATTGGCCTAAGTCACCAATTTTAAGAAACATATTTGAAGCTTTCAACGCATATTCAATCGACTTGGCTAACTTCTTCTTTCCATAATAAGCCCTAGAAAGACCTTTATACCCATCAGCCCTATCATTATCATTAAAGGAAGTAACAATGGACTTCGAATAATAATCAACTGAATCGTCATATCTTTCCTCTGCTAGAGTACTTTCACCCAACTGAAATAAAAATCTATGCTCCATTTCAATGTACTTACTATTACCTAGTTTTGCTGTTTCAAGACCTCTAGTAAGAGTTTTAGATGAAGTGCTTAAGTGACCCGAATCTCTCTCAGCTATGCCTTTATAGAGTATTGAAAACATTTGATCTGCTGGTAAATCGGCATATTCCTCGCTCTTTTTAAATGACTTTATTGCAGACTCATATATATTTTCTCTGTAATATGCCTTCCCTAGGCAGAAGTTTTTATCGTACTGGTTTTTAATATTACCTGCCTCTTCAATCGCAGCTAAGTATTCTCCATTCTTTATTAATTTTTCACACGAATTATCTAAATTATATCCATAAATATTATTTGTAAACAATAATATAATTATAAAACTTAAAGTATTTTCTATTTTCATTATGATCCAATATTCTTAGTTAAAGTTAATAATTCTAACTCATTGATTACCTTTACATCGAGCTTTACTGCTAAATCTAATTTACTTCCAGCATCACCACCTGCAACTACATAATCAGTTTTGTTTGAAACACTTCCTGTAACTTTACCGCCACATCTTACTATTAAAATTTTAGCTTCTTCTCTTTTTAGTGAAGGTAGCGTCCCAGTAAGGACAAACGTCAATCCATTTAGTTCTTCAGTTCTTATAGAATCAGCCTGTATTTGTTCAAAAACTATCCCCATATCTAATATAGCCATTAATTGCTCATATTTTATTTTGTCATTAAAATATTGACTAATTGACTTTGAAACGGTTGGCCCTATATCTTGAACTGCTTCAAGATCTTCTAAAGAAGCTGCTTTGATTTTCTCTATGGATTTAAAGTATTCAGCTAAGTCTGAAGCTGTGGACTCCCCGACATTCCTAATTCCTATTGCATAAATCAACTTCCCCAATGTGGTATTTTTTGATCTTTCAATAGATTCTATAAGATTATCTGCTGACTTTTCTGCAAACCTTTCTAATTTGATTAATTGCTCTTTTTTAAGTTTGTATATATCTGCAAATCCATCAATAAGTTGCTCTTCAATTAGTTGATCAACAATTTTCTCTCCTAGGCCATCTATATCCATTGCTTTTCTTGAGCAAAAATGCATTAACCCTTGTTTCTTTTGGGCACTACAGGAAAGCCCATTAAGGCATCGCAAAACCACTTCACCTTCATCTTTTGACAGCTTTGATTTACAAACAGGGCATTCGGTTGGCATATTGAATATCTTGACTGCATCAGTCCTTTTTTCTTTGATTACTTTAACTATTTCAGGGATAACGTCCCCTGCCCGCCTTACTTTGACATAATCTCCAATATGTACATCCTTCTTATTAAGCTCGTCTTCATTGTGAAGTGTCGCGTTAGTTACTTGAACTCCTCCAACAACAACTGGTTTTAATCTAGCCACAGGAGTAATAGAACCAGTGCGTCCTACTTGAACTGTTATATCTAATATAAGTGTTTCTGCCTCTTCCGCAGCGAATTTATGTGCAGTAGCCCATCTAGGAGCTCTGGAGATGAAACCTAATTCGTCTTGATGATTTAACGAATTCACTTTGTATACAATCCCATCAATATCAAATGGTAAATTGCTACGAATTTTAACAATTTTATCGTAATAACTTTGAAGGCCATCAACCCTCTTGGTAACTGAGGCTAAATGAGAGGTCGGAATCTTAAACTCACGAAGCAAGTCTAAACCTTCTGAATGAGAGGTTAATTGGTATTGGTCTTCAAATAAAAAAATACTATAGGCAAAAAAGCTTAAAGGTCTTTTTGCAGTTATAGTAGAATCAATTTGACGCAAGCTTCCAGCTGCTGCATTTCTTGGATTTGCGAATAACTTTTGACTTAATTCAGCCTGATTTTTATTAAGCAATTCAAAATCTTTAATCAGCATCACCACCTCCCCCCTTACTTCAATTTTTTTGGGAATATTCTTGCCTTCCAATTTTAAAGGTATAGATTTTATTGTTTTAAGATTATGGGTAACATCTTCACCAACAACTCCATCACCCCTAGTAGCACCGAGGATAAATTTTCCATCTTCATAAATTAAAGAAACAGCTAAGCCATCAAATTTAGGCTCAGTCGAATATTCAATATCTTTTACCCCTAATTCATCACATACCCTTTTATCAAAAGCAGATAAGTCATCAATTGTGAATACGTTGGTTAAAGAAAGCATTGGTTGTAAGTGTCTTACTTGGTTGAAAGCTTTATTCGATTCAGAGCCTACTCTTTGGGACGGTGATTCAGGAGTTATTAGCTCAGGAAATTCAGTTTCTAATTTAACTAGTCGCGCATACAAAGCATCGAACTCTTGGTCTGAAATAACGGGGTTATTTTCAACATAATATCTATAAGAATGGTCTTGTATTTCAATTCTTAAATTCTCTATTTGCTTGTTTGTTTGTGTTTTAATTTTCATTTTATGAGAATAATTTTTTCGCAATATCACTACCAGGCATGATATTTTTTTTAATCATTTTATCTTCAATATTTTTTAATGAGGCATAGATATTACTTATTTTATCCTCATCCAACTCATTACTTTTAACATCCACTAAAACCCCGTTTAGCCTTACCTTACAAAGATTAATTAACTTAATCATTTCGTTAAAAGAGTAAGTAATATTTTTAGTGTTTGGGATATCCATCTTAAATAAAATACCTTGAAGAAAGGTATCATGGTTAATCTCAAGCTTTTTTCCTGACAAGGAAAGTAATTGGCAGATATTACCAACTTCGGAAGTTGAATTTTTTAACTCATGGTAGCCGTTTTGATTGTAATTTATTTTAGGATCTTCAAAAAATTCTAAGAGAGCTCCTGACTGAAAAGATGAATCAGATTTTGGAATAACCTTTAAAAATAAAGATTGATCCACTTCAATTCTAAACTCATTGAGCACAATAGATTCTTCAGCAATATCTTGATTCGCCAGCCAAAAAAGGGATCCATCAACAGAATTTTTAATATTTACAACTAAAGATTGAAAGTTTTTAATTTCAACTTCCGCTTTAATTCCTTTCCTGGACATTAATTGAAAAACTATTAGAATTTGATCAAATCTAATTGTAGTATCGAGAGCTTCGCCTGTTGCCCATATTTCATTACCATTACGAACATAAATTCTAGTTTCTGGTATTTTAGATAAATCATCCAAAAGTAAGTTCTTAGTGCCATTTTGAATATCTTTTGGTGTGATGGTGGCAACAGCCTCAATTTCTCTAAAAATACCATTTGGTAAATTTTCTCTAATAAGGTATTCGGACGCATTTCCTTCCAACTCAGGGTCTAGAGCTCTATCTCTTTCAAATATTGGATTAGCTGGATTAAATAAAGGGTCATTCTCATCTGTAATTTCTGATTTTTGAGATGTTTTTTTAGGTTTATTTTTATTCTTATTATGCTTGCTAAGTTGAATCCAATTATGAATAATCATAATTAGGATTACAAACAAACCAAGAGTTAAAAGGGTTAATTGAACTTCGCTCATATTAGTTAGTTTAGTTTGTTACTTCCACTTTTTCAACATCCTGTAAATTGACCTCAACAATTCGAGATACGCCCTTTTCAGCAGAGGTCACGCCAATTAATTGATCTGTCATTTCCATAGTTGGTTTTTGATGGGTTACTAATATAATCTGAGTTGATTCTGACATAGTCTTAACGATATCGCAGAATAGATCTACATTCCCATCGCTTAATGGGGCATCAACTTCATCCATTATACAAAATGGTGCCGGATTAAGTTTAAATAAAGCAAATACTAAAGCAATACCTGTTAGCGCTTTTTGTCCACCTGAAAGATTAACAACTGTTGTGTTCTTTAAACCTGGGGGTTGAGCTACCACTTGAAATCCAGAATCTAAGATTTGTTCACCTATCAGCTCTAATTGAGCCCGACCTCCTCCAAATAACTTCTGGAAATAAAAATTAAAATTTTCATTCACAGTATTATAGGTTACTGCCAATTTTTCTCTAGTTTCAATATCAATTTTTCGTATTGCTTGTTCAAGCGTATTAGAAGCCTCAATTAAATCATCCATTTGCTTTTGTAAATAACCCTCTCTCTTCTCGATAACATCTAATTCTTCAATAGCAGCTAGGTTTACTGGTCCTAATCGCTCTATTTTTTCTGAAATTTTTATACACTTTTCCTCAATATCTTCAATACTATCTTCAGCACTAAGCTTATTCAAAAGCTCATCTTCATTCAGTGATGATTTTTCTAACTCATTGCAACATTGCTCGAAGATAATTTTTGCTTCTCGCTCTTCAATTTTAATCTCTTGCAAACCTTCTTGAAGCGGGCTAAGTGAATGTTGTTTTTCTAAGCGGGAAGACTCCAGTGTTTTTAACTTTTCTTCTTTCGTTGTTAACACTTCTCTAATTGCAGTTAAATCCTCTTCAGCTTTTTCTTTTTCAGCTATCTTGATTTTTAGGTCAGATTCAAAGCTTTCAATACTATTATCTTTTAGTTGAGCGCTGGTATCTTCAATTATTTTCTCTAAATCCATTTTTTCACTATTTATATTTTTAATTTTTTCAGACAGATCTCTACTTTTATTAGTTGATAGTTTAATATTAAATTCAATTTCTTGTTTTAACTTATCGGACTCAAAAAGGTTATTCCTTTCACTAGCAAACTCTTCTTCTTTTGACTTAGATTCTTCTTGAATTTGGCTTAACTCAC
>Ga0209383_1002813_pt1 | contig 10010 bp, 9 predicted proteins | sample CoawatmetaG02DNA_FD_187510 | JGI IMG/M metagenome (GOLD analysis project Ga0209383, IMG submission 187510) | Marine microbial communities from the West Antarctic Peninsula - Coastal water metaG029-DNA (SPAdes) (version 2) | ecosystem: Environmental > Aquatic > Marine > Coastal ... | reverse complement strand
ATCTTTTTTTATTTCACTAAAAGAAGATTCTTTTATATTATATATTTCAGTAAGACTAACCATGAACTGTTTTTAACTCATTTACTAATTCATAATAGTTAAGTAAGTTAATAACATTATCATCATTTACAGATGTTTTTTTACATAAAGGTTTAATCATTCCTTTTGTTTCAGTTAATTTTACTACTACTGCTTTATCTTTAACTTTTTTAGAATATCCTGTGATAATTTTTTTAACTTCTTTAATTTCTTGGTTGATATAAGACTTAAGAGAAGGGCTATTAGTAACGCTGTTAACATATTCTTTTAATAATGTTTTTTGATTATCTTGTAAATCGCTATACTTGTCATTAAATTTTTCAAGTAATACTTTATAAGTAAGTAATCTTGTATCTTTATCTTGTTTGTTAAAGTTTTCTAAAACTATATCTCCTTTAATAGTTGTAGGTTTTCTTGTAATATGTTCTAAAAGGGTAACTTTTGAATCTACTATTGATAGTGGAGTAGCGTTTCTATTTTCAAGTAAATTAAAAACAGATGCCATTACTTTATAATCAGTTATTTTAGCTTTAAAGAAATCATTTACGTTATATGTGTCTTTAATTTCCTTAATTAAATTAAATTTTTCTCTTCTTAATTGACTTTTATTTAACTTCCCATGAGTATCTAATAATGTTTCAATTAACATTGTAGCTTGACTGTCTTTATTGTATTTTTGAGTAGCTAGAGTATGATATATCTTATACTCTTTTAATAATTCTGTTTTAGAATTAAAGTGTTTTTTTAAAAAAGACAAAGATTTTGTTTGAGTTCCCCTTATAGTATCAGAAGTTAACTGTCTGGTTAGGAGTTCAAATAAAATTCCAGTATTCTTGTACTTAGAATGTTTTACTTTCATGTTTTATAAATTCGAATTTATCGTATATAAATATAAACCTATTCCTAAGGCTTAATATTTTTTTCAGATAAAAGTCCATTTTCATCTTCTTCCTTTAAAATTTGTTTTTTATTACGAAGTTTTTGAAGAGATTTTTTAAGACTTTTAGCTTCAAATGTAGAAACTTTATTTCCATCTGATTGTTTTTCTGGTTTAGAAATTTCTTGTCCCTTTTTACCCAAAGGATCTCTACTAAAATTACTTTTATCTGAACCATAATTTTGAGATTTTTCTACTGGACGACCTGGTTCTTTTTCATCATAACCTGTTGGGACTTGAGCAGGACCTACTGCTTTATCTCTTTTATTACCATATAATGAAGCTAAATCATGGGGGGTACCATAAGAAATACCTGATTCTGCTGGATCATTTCCTTCATTTTCAAGTTGTGTCATCCTAAATTTATGTAGAGCTTCAGTAATTTGTTGGTCTTTTTCTCCCTCATATTGATCAGGTGATAAACCAAATACATTTTCATAAACCCATTCTTTTGAAAATAAACCTTTTTCAATCATATCACCAGCAACTGTAGTTTTTGCTGTGAATAATTCTACTTTTTCTTGTTCATATATAATAGAGGGAACTGTTAGTTCTAAAGAAAAATCAACTAATTGCTCATCTGTAAAACCTTGTGAGTATAAATGTACTAATGCAATCTTAGTTAATTCTGATTCTACAATTCTTTGAATACGTTCAACTGTCCTTGCAAATCTAACATCCATACCAGCTAATGTTGATTTTCCTTCTACCCCTTCCTCATAACCTAAAAATGGTTTAGGAATTTTTAAAGCAGCCATCATTTTAGCTTTTAAATATTCAATATCTGTTGTACCATCATAATCTAAACCTTTTGTGGTTTCAATTTTAGTTGAATTATCATTACCTCTTACTGGGATATAAAAATCCTCAGTAATATTTTGCATGTTATATTTTAAATTATAATCACCTGTATTTTGGTCAATGTAAGGTGTTTTTTTCATTTTATTGACTGTTTCAGCCATAAATTGTTCAACTTGTTCGGGAGGGATAGCTCCAACATTAATATAGAATGTTCTTTTTTCAGGTGCTCTCATAATTCTATGAATTAACATAGCATCCTCCATTAACATTAATTGTTTAAATACCTTACGAGATGGCTCTAGATAAGATCTACCATAAGGAAGATAATTTGAATCTGTAAGTAATCTAAAGTGAGCAACTTCATAGTTTTCTAACATGAATTGATCTCTTCTAATTGTATTAGTAGCACCTGAAGCTAAACCATTTGGGTCCAATGTAAAACGAGTATAAGCTGGATTTTCTGGGTCTGTTCCTTCTTCTCTTACTACTTCATAAGTTGAAAGAGGAATAACATTATATACTCCAAATTTTTCGGACACTTCTAATTTAAGATAAAAATCTCCATATTTACACATATTTCTAATCCAAGTAGCTAAATTAAATTCTACATTTAAAACATCATAAAATAAATTATGTAGTACTTTTCTAATATTTTCATCAGCTGATTGGATGTTTAGAACTTGTCCGTATTCATTTCTTGAAGTTGTTTCATCAGCCATAATATCAAGAGCTGCTGCAATAATAGGATCATGATCCATAGCTTCATAATCACTATAAAGCTGAAGTCGCATTGACTGATAATTCAGTGTAGGATTATATTGTAAAGATGATCCTACAGGTTTGTGTAAACGTGTAAATCTATCATAAAGTGAATTTGTAGCTAGGTTTCCATATTTTTGGATCCTGCCCGTATCCATTACTTTTAATTTTTTTCCTCCTATATTTCTAATGATTACATCACTTGAAAATAATCGTTGTAGTCTTGAAAATAAAGTAGTATCTGCCATTCTTTTGTGTTTATTATAAATATATTAAAGAAGCCAAGTCAAATCTTGATCCCCGTGTTCTCCCATATTTTGGGTCCATCCTGCGTCTTTTTTATTTGTTCTACCAGTATAAATACCTGTGGTGCTTTTTTGAAAATTTCTTAATGTAGCGTTTGTTAAATCTATTCCTTGTTGTGCAAATTTTAATGCTGTGTCTCTTACATAACATGCTGTTGCTAGAGACATTACTAAATCATCATTATATCCCCCTTGTGCTTCTGCTCTTCCGTTTTTCCAAATAAAAGTTCTCATTTCTTCCATGGTTCTTTGACCCTGAATTACTACTGATTTTTCTCTTAAATAAGCATCTAATTTTCCTATTGTTAATGGTCTTGTTTTCATTGACATTGTAAAACCAGGAACCATTTTTGTTGTGTCTGTTACATCATAACCCTTAGCTAAAAACGCTTCTGCACTTGTAGCTGCTTCTCCTTTAGGTGAATAATATAAATTTTGATAGCCTTTATCAATTACTACTTGAATTGTATTCCATCCTATATTAGCATTTTCAATTACAAGTAATGCATTATTATATTCAGTTGCAATGGAAACTAACATGTGTCCAAATTCTTTAGTACCAATTTGACTTTTAAATTCGCCAATTTGTTTAGCTTCTTCAAGATCTATAATATGAAAAGCAGAATAATCTTTACTATCTCCTCTAGCTACATCCGCTACAACTAAATATTTTCTACTATAATCTGGATATTCCCATATATGTAAACTTCCATCTATACCCCTTTTTTCTACAGGTTTACATATAAATGTTTTTTCATAATAAGATAAAATATCAACATTAAATACAGTATTACCTGAAGTAGTAAAATCACAATCACATTCTTGTGCTGCCATTCTTAAACCTAATTCGTCATCCTGTTTATCTCTCCATGCTTGATTTCTTTCTGGGTGAACTGACCAGTGTAATTTAATAGGAGTAAATCCATTTCTTCCTTCTTGTGCTCTAACCCACATTTTATGAAAAAAGTTACCTGTACCATTTGGTGTAGATAAAACTATTGCTTTACCCCCCGTTGATAATGTTTGTTGTGATGAACCCCAAATTTCTTCAATTCTGTTTTGTTCAATAAAGGCAGCCTCATCAATAATTAATAAAGAAATTGCTTCCGATCTACCAGCGTCACTTGCTGCAGACACTGCTTTAATTTGTGAACCATTATTTAGTCGTAATGCTAGTTTATTTTTTTCAGTAAATCCAATCTGTAGCCATGATGGTAATTCATCATACATAAATTTTACTTTTGTTACTAGATTTTTAGCTGTGTCTTGTTTTGTTGCAACTACTAATATTGCTTTATCTCTTTGAAAAATCATCATCCATAAAGCCATACCTGCTGATAAAGTAGATATTCCTAATTGTCTAGATTTAAGAATAACACTTCTATCATTCTTTTGAAGTAATTTTAATGTACCCTCTTGAAATGGGTATAAATTAAACTGTACACGACCTCTTGTTGGGTGTTGAATGTAACAGTATTTTTTCATAAAGTAAACGGGATCTTGAGCACATTTAATATACTCTTGCTTTATGATTTGTTTTATGTTAGTATTAGCCATATTATATGTTATACATATTGAGCTACTGCTTTTTTAACCTGTTCTATGCGTTCTTCTACAGTACCACTAATTGTAGTGGTATTATTTCTATATGTTTGTACAAAAGATTTTATTCTATTATCAATTGCTATTCTATATTTTGCATTTGTTTCTCTAACTCCATTATCTTCTATTTCGACCCCTTCAGGACTAACATAGAATAAAATATCATATTCTTTTATTAAATAAGATAAAGTAGAATTTAAATAATGTTTATGAGCACTATCCATAGATGTAGATAAATCAGCAAACGCCATAACATCAATAACTGTTCTATCTGTTATGATTTTTTCTTGCATTAATTCAGCTGCTCTTTCAGAAGCAAAAACTAATTGTCCTTTTAAAGTACTATCTGTATTTAATGGTATTCCTAAATTCATTAAATGTTTAGAACGTTCTGTTCTAAAATGATAACCCTTAAAATCAGGTAATTCTTTTAATGCATTTACTAATGTAGTTTTTCCTACACTCATTGTTCCGCAAAATCCTATTTTCATATTTTAGTTTCTGTGAGTTTGTCCTTTAGCTGCTGCTTGTTTATACCAAGGTAAACCTTCTTTACCTTTCATTATTTCATTCCATGTATCATAATCATACTCAATACCATTTAAATAATATTCTTTTCTTTTTTGTTCTTTATTAATTAAAGCAGGTCCTTCTTCATTATGAAATACTACTCTACCATTCATATCTAAGGCCGTTGCTCGTGTTTTAGTTCCATCTTCTTCGATTTTAAAAACATTTCTAGCTTTAGTTTTAGGTTTTACCCACTTTTGTATATTTTGTATTTCTTCTGCTAATGCAGCTGCTTTTTGTTCTTTTGTTGTATTAATCATATTTAAAAATTTATATTTTCTATAAAGTCAGGATAATCTTTTTTTAATAGTGCTTCTGCAACATATGTGCCTTGAGCTCCTGATACTGTTATACCTCTTGCTGACAATGCATCACCTACAAAATGTACGTTGGGAAACCTAGTTAAACTTAAATCATTATAATTAACTAAAGGTTCTGGTGACAAATATTTTACTTCTGGCATGTAAATTCCCCAATCTTTACCTAATGTTGGAAATACTTTTTCTAAATCCATTATAAAGTCTTCAATGTGGATTGCATATTCTCCAATTGCATCATATAAAACATCTATACTATTTACAACATGACATTCTACATAATCACCTTCTGACGTTTTAGAAGGTACTCTTTGTGATGGTGAGTAAAATAAACCAACACCTTTATGTTGTAATTTATCTACTGCTGCTCTTGACCAGTCAAATGGTTTGTCAATGTCTCTAATTTCCATTAATATACCAAAGTTAGTCATATCATTTCTAAATGCTTCATCTTTCTTAGCATGTCCGTTGTAACTAACATCACCATAAGTGTGTTCAGCTGCAACGTAAGCTGCATTGTTGTTTGTACAAAATGATCTTAATGATACACCTTTTTCTTCAAACTTTTGATATAATTTAAAGTCATAACTAATGTCAATTAATTTTTGAAAATGTTCTTGTGGTGCTTCAAAACGCACACCAATTTGTACTGACTTGGGTTCTGTAGGTAATTCATACTCTTCAGCTAATTGTTTACCAAAATCAATTCCTGATTTTCCTACACCAAATATAAGTTCATCATAATCTTCCCACCCATTATCATACATTACCATTTGTTTGTCAAAGTCGATGTTTGTAACTTTAGTTTCCCATACAAAATCTACACCTTTAGACACCAAGTAATCGTGCCAATTCTTGCCAATTTCATGTAGATAATCGGTTCCAACATGCCATACGGGGAATAAGCGTAAACCAAAATGTGGCTTAATAAAATCGGGTTCTTCTTGGGGATCTGAACATTGTACTTCAGATGGGTTTGGATGGAAACGTTTAAAGTTCGCTATAACTTGATCAAATAATTCCATTGCTTTTTCATCACCTGTATACTTTGACAATTGGCCCCCTATAGATGTGTGGTAAGTTAATTTACCATCTGACCAACCACCAGCACCTAAAAAACCTCTCATTACATCGGAGGCTGGTCTTCTATATGGGTCTAATCCCATATCAATGATGGTGATTTTTCCTTCGAAATTATTGTCTACTAATTTTGTTGCTGCATTTACACCTGCAACACCTGCTCCTACTATTACTACATGCATATTTAATTAATTTGCGGTAGCGTACATAAAAAAGCTGTGGCTACCAAATTGGAGGCCACAGCTCTCTTAGAAATTATAAGTCGTCCGGCTATGAATCGGACTGTATGTTTGTTATTGTAGTTTTTCTAATGCTTCTTCGTAAGTAATTAAATCAGCTACTTCACCATTATCAATACTATATTGAAAGGATTTACCTCTTTTTACTAATACTAATTTATCCGTATATCCTTCTTCTTTTTCAATTGATGATGGCATCATTTTTGCATCATCTATTGCTGCTTTATCTCTATAATTAACATTGGGTACTAAACCTACACTACCTTTAAATTTATCTCCATCCATTATATCTGCTAATTTAATAGCTTCCTTTAATATATATAAAGGTTTAATACCTGCTAATTCTTGAAATCTTTCTGTTAATAATTTTTTCATTATTTCTTTTTTGTTTTTTCTAATGATCTACCACCAAAGTAGGCACCAATCACTGTAATTAATACTAATTGTAATAGATCTGTCCATTTTGCTTCAACATTGAAGTTAATGGTTCCTGCGTCAATAAATATCATAAGAACTGTAGAAACTACTAAAAAGACTAAAACTAATGGTCTTACGTTTTTACTTAACCAACTGTCGCTGTTCATGTCTGCTGACCATCTGTCAGTTATATTTTGTTCCATTTTAGCTTCGTGGTTAGCTATAAGCTCTTGGATTTTTCTTTCTGCTTCTAACTTTTCTTCTTTTGATGTGTGTAGGTTATCTATAACCCCACCTACACCTTTTACTAGATCGGCTGCTCCTCCTGAAAATAATTTTGTTAATATACTCATAAATTTTTATTTTAAAATACTACAAATGATGCTGTAAATGGTGTATCATCTGCTGTTACTTCTCCTCCTTCAGCATCTGTAAAACAGAATGACATTGAGCTATTTGCATTTATGTGAATGTTTAAACTAGATTGAGATAAACCACCTAATAGAGTAGTTGTTCCATTAACAGTACCATATATAACTGAATCAACACCTATACTTGTATTACCTACTGTAAATAATGCTGAAGTATCTCCATCAGCTATTGCAGCTTGTAATTGATTTTTAATTGTAAATTTATTACCTATTACTGAACCACAGTGGGTAGCGTCTACAGATACTAAAAGGGAATTTTTATGTATAAAACTAGTACCTTCAACTGTCCCACTTGCACTTATATTACCTGAGGCTGTTATATTACCATCAACATTTAATCCTGTTAGAGTTCCTACTGAAGTTATTGCACCTTGAGTTGCTTGTGTAGTTGCTGTATTTGGAGCTAAACCTGCAATTGTTGCTACTGTGTCTGCTTCACCTGTTAAATCACCAGTAATATTACCAACAAACGCATTTGCTGTAACTGTTCCACTTGCACTTATATCACCAGAGGCTGTTATAGGTGAATTAAGCTCAATTTTAGATTGATTAAAGACAGCTATTATTCCGTCATTACCTTCAATTTTAACTGTATCTGAAGAAAATTGTAATCCTGTATTTGCATCTCCTGCACGGCTAAATAATGTATCTGTTTCAATTTTATTACCTATAATAGTTCCACTTGCACTTATACCACCTGAGGCTGTTATGTCTCCTGTAAAAGTATGTGTATCTGCTGCTGCGTTACCTAATATTGAATTTCCTGTTGATGTTATCGAAGTTAAACTACCAACTGATGTTATGTTTGTTTGTGCCGCTGTTAGTAAAGTTCCTCCTAAAGTAGTTGTAATTACATTACCGAATGAACCTGTTGATGTTAAACTTGAGGTTATATTGCCTGCAACTGTTAAAGTTGTTGCTATATCAACAGCACCATCAATATCTACTATATCTAAGTTTGTAGTTCCATCTACATCTAAATCTCCATCAAAATTAACATTTCCTGTTACGTCTAAAGTTCCACTTGAGCTTATATCTCCTGAGGCTGTTAAGTTTCCTGTTAAGTTTATATTATCATTAAAAGATATTTGATCATCTCCTCCTGTTGATTGGAAATTATCTGCAAATACTGTTCCTGAAGCACTAATATTCCCACTTGCTGTTATGTCTCCTGTAAAAGTATGTGTATCTGCTGCTGCATTACCTAATATTGAATTTCCTGTTGAAGTTATTGAAGTTAAACTACCAACTGATGTTATATTTGTTTGTGCCGCTGTTAGTAAAGTTCCTCCTAAAGTAGTTGCAACTGCATGACCAAATGAGCCTGTAGAAGTTAAACTACCACTTACATTGATTCCTAATTGAAGTACATCTGTTGTTGTTGAAAATTCTCCATTAATTAATACATTTCCTGAAGCTGTTATATTACCTTCTGAACCTGTAGCTATAAAGTTAAGAGCTGTTATGTTTCCACTTGAACTTACATTTTCTCCTATTTCGTCTATATATGCTATTCCATCAATATATAAATCTTTCCACTGTGATGTTGAAGCTCCTAAATCATAAGTATTTGTTGAATCTGGAATTACACTTCCACTAACTACCCCAATAGAGGCTGTTGATTGGTGCATAGTTTTCCATGTTTTAGCATTTGATCCTAAATCATAGGTATTATTAGCATCAGGAATGATACTTGAACTTACTTCTGCTCCTAAAGAAACTGAATCTCCTACTTCATTTCCTAGGATTATATTACCATTTGCTGTAACTGATCCACTTACATGAAGAGAGCCAGAAACACTTAATGTTCCTGTGGTTCCCGCTAAAGGGGTGATATTATCTACGTTTATATTACTCATTGTTTTTTATTTATTATAAATATAATTTTATTTTAAAAGATTATACACTCTGTAAGGCATTACTAAAATTATCCATATTGACCATTCTTACATTAGCACCTATACCTATAGAATAATTTACTCCTGAAGATATTGTAATATCAGGATTAAGATTAGTTGTCCACATTACAACATTATATCCTGCTAATATTGATGTATCTGATGTTATAGTTGTTGGGTTTCCAAAACTCATTCCTCCTACAAATCCTCCAAAATTACTTGTTACATTTCCTGTAACTGATAAATTTCCTATGGAAGCAGTTACGATTGTTGCTGATGTTAAACTAGCAGTAGCTACTGAAGCTATTTCTATATTAGCTGTTCCTCCTATAAAAGCATTATTCCATTTTTTAGCACTAGCACCTAAATTAAAATCACTAGAAGCTTTAGTAGGTATTAAACTTGAACTTATATGTTCAATTGAGGCACTATTTGCCGAAATAGTACTTATATTAGCTGTTCCACTAATAAATAAATTTCTCCATTCTAATCCTGAAACTCCTAAATCATGAGTATTATTAATATCGGGTTTTATAGTAGATCCTATAGTAATATCACTAGATCCTGATATATAAGATAAAGAAGCTGAAGTAATTACTATATTATCAGAATTTA
>Ga0209383_1002804_pt1 | contig 10027 bp, 16 predicted proteins | sample CoawatmetaG02DNA_FD_187510 | JGI IMG/M metagenome (GOLD analysis project Ga0209383, IMG submission 187510) | Marine microbial communities from the West Antarctic Peninsula - Coastal water metaG029-DNA (SPAdes) (version 2) | ecosystem: Environmental > Aquatic > Marine > Coastal ... | reverse complement strand
CGTTGTATGGGTCTATGCCAACTAGATTATCAATCTTTCCTTTAAATTCATTAAAGCCACATCCAATATCGACAACATTATCTGGATTCATAGCATTCACTTCATCAATGATTGCAAGTCCACTATATTTGTATTTCTTTGTCTCTGCTTGCCAGACGTTACTGAAGTAATTACACAAACATTCTTTATCGATTTGTTCTGCTAATGATGTTATTTCTGTATCATCAATTGCAATTAGTTCAATATCAAACACACCATTAATGACTTGGCAAAATGAATGTTTGTCATTTTTCAAGGCAGGATTGTTTTTAAGAATTCTATCTAATTCGTTTAAGATTTTTAAGTTCATTGTCTTTTATATTACCGTAAATATATGATATGCGTATACGATTAATTATACACTAATTGACATTGCGAGTCAAGTAAATTTATAGTACGTGGTTATGTTGTTGGTTCTAAGGTAACAGATAAGGGATAATTAGCGACCCTACATGCTTTGACTGTTTCTTCAACTTTTTGTTCTGCAATTTCTAAATTATACATTCCTACTATTGCTTTTTCATCCGTGTGAATTTTATGTGCCAGGTCGGCAGATGTACCTTCATCGTGGTTAAACAAATTCATTAGTATTTCAATAACAAAATCTATCGGAGTCGAATCGTCATTATGCATTACAACATAATATTGTTTAGGCTCACCTATTGTTAATAACGAATGCCCAGAAGATTGTATCTTCTCTTTCTCATTACTTTCAATCATTATTACTTCTCCCTCTCATATACTATGTATTTATGCAAAATCACAGGTTGAAACTATAAAAAGAGAGACACAAAGAATGCATCTCTCCCTTAATTATAACTAATTTAGTAGTTAAAGTCAAGTAACTATTGAATCTTTTTAATTGATTTTAATAGACTTTGGCTTCTTTTCCTCTGGAACTAAACGTTCTAGTGAGATGTAAAGCATACCATTTTCCATCTTGGCTTCGACTACCTCAACGTATTCTGCTAGTTTCCAACTTCTTGTGAAACTGCGATTGGCAATACCTTTGTGAAGATATTTAATGCCCTCGGATTCTACATCAGTTTTCTCACCTGTAATGGTAAGAGTACCTTCTTGTACATCGATTTTTAAATCATCACGTACGAATCCAGCGAGTGCTAGTGTGATTTGATACTTATCATCACCAGTAGTCTCTACGTTAAAAGGGGGATACCCATTGTTTCCATTGAACGATTGAAAGTCTTCAACCAGTCGGTCAAATCCTAGCATGTGTCGGTGGAAGTCGGGCAGGGTTAGTGTGGTTACGTGTCTTGTCATAATTTTTCTCCTTATATTAAGCAAGTTATTATTGTTACGAGACCCTTTCGGCATCTCTTTTATATACTAAACACTATTGCTTAGTACACTCTTATTTAGTCTTATAATCCGATGGTTTCAGAGAATAATACTAAATCTTTTGCGGGACCTACATCACAAGGTAAGCCACCATGTTCTTCTATATACGCTGTCAGTACTGCTTTGTACCAATTTTGCGAGTTATGTTGTGCTAGTTTATTGAAACGTGCTATTCCGGCACTTGTGCCATCCATAGTGAGTAATGCTCTTGCAGATTCTTTTTGCAGAGTGCGAACATCCAACGTCTCAATTACATCAATAGACATTAATACATTCTTTTCTTTTGAAGTACATTTTTTGAAGTTTCACGTTTCTGACGTTGTTTTGCAGCCGCTTTCGCTTTTTTTCTCTTTTCTGTCGGTTTAGTAAAAGCCTGTCGGTCACGAACTGTTTGAACTGTTCCTGCATCAGTGCATTTTCTTTTCCAGAGTCTTAGAGCCTTTTCAAAGTTATCGTGTTCTACTTCAACTGTTGTGCCTATCGACTTATTATTGAACTTTGGTTTTGGTGTGTATTTAGCCATCTTTATATAATATTCCTGTTATTCTATTTCCGTTTAATGCTAACATCGAATCATATCTAAAATCTATTAAATTTGTTTCGATTGCATTTTTAAACTTTACAAATACTTCTGAACTATTCGAGTTTTCTCTTCCTCGCATCTGAACTGTGATTTTAACTTTTGCACCACTATCTAAAAATTGTTGTGCATGTTTTAGTTTTATGAGTAAATCATGTTCACATATATTCGGTTTAAACTTTACTTCTTTTACTTCTATTCTACTAGCCCTGGCTTTCTTAGCCATTTCTTTTTCATTCTTTTGTTGCTCGTATAAGTATTTATTCAACTCCATTATCTTTGCAACTGGAGGGTCGGCTTTTTCAACTACTAGTATTAAATCTAAATCTTGTGATTTAGCAAGTGTGAGTGCTTCATCTTTTGTCATTATTCCTAATGGGGTTTTATCTTTGTCTATTACTCGTAACGTATCGGATTTTATACGAAAATTGATAATAGTATCACTCTTTTTGTCGTTATTAAACTTACTCATTTATAGTTTTTTTGCTTTTCTTTTTATCATCTTTATTTTTATCTTCTCCGTATACTAACATTGGTAATTCAGAATCATCATTAATAAATTCTTTAGTAATGATTACTTTAACGAGTCCTTCTTTTGATAATTTTGGAAGTGTGAACTGAATCTTTAGTAATGATTTTTCTATTACACTTCGTAGTCCTCTTGCTCCAGTAGTATCTTCGTTTGCCACTTTGGCTATTGCACGTAAAGCCTCTTCACCTATTTCTAATTCTACATCATCTAAAGAGAATAATTTCTGAAATTGTGCAACTATACTATTCTTTGGTTCAATTAGAATTCTAACTAATTCTTCTTCAGTTAACGCATCAAGTCCAACTATAATTGGAAATCTACCCATAAATTCTGGAATCAATCCATATTTAAGAAAATCTTGTGTTCTAATTTCTTCTCTGGTGTTACAACACTTATCATTTATTTTCTTGTGTGTCGCACCGAATCCTATACCAGGATTAGTATTGACTCTGTTTTCTACAATCTTGTCAATGCCTACAAATGCACCGCCAACGATGAATAGAATCTTTCTTGTATCTACTTCAATCATCTCTTGGTTTGGATGTTTACGACCACCGCCCGGTGGTACACGAACTACTGTTCCTTCAACAATCTTAAGTAATGCTTGTTGGACACCTTCACCAGAAACGTCTTTTGTGATTGATATGTTTTCGCCTTTTCTTGCTTTCTTATCAATTTCATCAATATAGACGATACCACGTTCTGCTTTTTCAACATCAAAATCTGATTGAATAAGCAATCTCTGAACTACGTTCTCAACATCTTCACCAACGTAACCACTTTCAGTCAATGAAGTTGCATCAATTTGAGCAAATGGGACATCAAGGAATTTAGCAATAGTTTTACCTATTAACGTCTTACCTGTGCCACTTGGTCCAAAAACTAAGATATTGGATTTATCTAGTTCAATATCAGTTTCGGTAACACTGATGCGTTTATAATGATTATAGACTGCTACAGATATTACCTCTTTCGCTTCATTCTGACCAATGACGTGTTTATCCAAATACTCTTTAATTTCTTCTGGAGTAGTAGTTATAGATGCATAATCGGTATTTTTGACATCCGATTTTATCTCATGAATAATTTCATGACATAAGTCTACGCACTCATTACAAATATAGTTATTTGGTCCCGCAATTAATGTTTTTATTTCAGTTTTAGGTTTCCCACAAAACGAACATTTAAACTCTTTATTTTCTGCCAATCTGCACCTATGCCTTTTACTTAGTATTGTTTACATCATCTAACCAGCCGTCTCGTCTGATTGCTTGTGTATTTATCTCTCTTTCGACTTCTTTTTTGACTTCTATTATTTCTTCTGGAGTCATATCGATTTCTTCTTCGATTTCTTCTTCGATTTCTTCTTCGATTTCTTCTTCGATTTCTATGACTTCTTCAATCGGTGCTGAAACTTCCACTTCAATAGAACTATTATCGCTTATTTCGGGTGAAATGTCAAGTGGTTTTACTACTTTTTTTTTTTGAAAGAGACTTTATCAAAGATTTCTTCTTGTCTGCCACCATTGTTTCTATTCTGGAAACTATAGTTCGCGGCAATTAAGAGTAACACTGCTAACGGGTCAAATACAAAAATGAATACAATGATTAACCATCTTACTGCTTCATCGATTGTGTCATTGTCTGTGTTATCATATACCATTTCTGCGATATATTTGATAGGCCCAATCTCAGTTGCTATTGCTCTAATTTCACGTTCTAATTCAAACTTCTGGTCAATCAAAACATCAATAGCATCATCATTAGAATTTATTGTCAACTGAATTGTATCAATCTCTACTGAATTATCAACTTGTGATACGTTCAATAGTTCATTACGTAATCTATCGAGGATAATTAAAGAACCTGCGACTTCTCTATCTGCTTTTTCACGTAGTCTTTTTATTTCTACTCTAGCAGAAGATATTACAGGAGACTCCATGCCTCTTGCTTCTTCAATCTTTACTAGTAAGTCCATTTTACGGTCATTGATTTTTTGTGAATCTTGACCTCGTAACTTTACTACCATATTGCTAAGTCTGATGCGTTCTGCTTTATATTGATTTTCGAAATCTTTGCGAACTTCTGCAATCTTCGTTCCTAGTTCAGTTAATTTTAATGCATTTGCTTCGTTCCATTCTTTTAGAACTTCTGAGTTTCTCCAATATCCCCAAGGAATACCGACAACTGCTTGTGCTTTCTTAAGGTCTGCATTTGTGCCAGATTTTGACATCTCTTTAAATGTTACTATGTCTGATTTGATTTTTGCAATCTGGTCCTGAAATGGTGCTACTGCATAGTCGTAACTCGTAGTGTCATTACCAACGATAGTGATATCATTCTCGTATTTCTTTGCCTGGTCTTCAAGTTTGTCAAGGTCATTATCTAAGTTGTCCATTTGAGTTAAATAAGGAGCAACTTTGCTATCATCTTTTGATAATTCAGTAGTAATGATTAAATTTTGTTCATCGATTGAAGGTTGAATTCGGACCATAACATTGTCCATTCTTGTTTCTTCTTGGTCGATTTGTCCTTGTACTTTTGAGGTATCTGTTTCACCCTCAGAATCTAGTTTTACAATCTTTGTTTCAAGTCTGGTGTTTGTACTTTCGTATCTTGCCATATCTTGTACGACACGTTCAATACGAGCAGTATTTTCTTCACTATCTGCCGCCTGTTCTAAATGTGCTTTTGATAAGAATCCAAAGATACCCATCGAAGTGATAAACATTAAAACTATTACCGCAATAGTAAGATATGATTTTAAGAAAAAAGGGGCTCGTGTCCAATTTCGATATACCCATGATGCTGATACTAATTTACCAACTTCGAGTGCTACTGCCATGATGGCAACAGAAATTGCCGATGCAGTAAAAATAGCCATAAGACCGACAACTGAAAACCATGCGGCTATTGCCGCGATTGTGATGGCTGTTATAAATGTAATTATTGGAAATAACATAATAATACCTCCTCCATAATGTAATAAAAAAGCCCCTAAGAAGAGGCTTTTGTTTCTCTCATACTGTATTTATGAGATATTATAGAGAAATTGTGTTATCAGTTATAATAAGTATGTACTTAATTCAATGATAACGACATTCTTACTGGAACAGTAGAACCGACAGTGTACTCTCTATCAGTTTTGAAAGTTGGAGTAAAATCATCAAAACCGTCACCTAAAAGTATTTTAACAGTTGTTGAATATCCCGTTACTACTGAAATCCACCTTCTCGTGTAGGTTATTTCACACTGTTCTATTTGTTTATAACCAATTATTGTTTTTTTACCGCCGTTTTCTTCACCTACTTTAGCACCGATAATAGCACCGAATATAGTAGCGGCATCTTTACCTTTACCGCCACCTACTTGATTACCAAGTATGCCACCAATAAGTGCGCCTGCAATTGCATCCGCGGCAGTGCCTTTACCATTGCCATACACTGGAACTTCTGATATATAACAAGACTTTTCTGGAACTTCTTTCAATACATCTCGTGTGATAGGAGTACTTGATTGTACTACGCCATCTATGTTGACACTTGTGCCTGCTGATACATTCGTAGCAACTAAACTAAGTGCTAATGTTACTATTGATAATATATATTTCATTGTTAACTCCTTTAGTTATTATTTAAATTTTGATTCTTAGTTATTATAGCATGAAATGACAATTTGTCAAGTTTTTGCTGTTTTTTTCAATTTATACTCAAAATTCTGAGTAGTTGCGTTGATATTAATCAACTTTGCCCCATTTCTTATGTGAAAATGTGTTGCCATAGGGGTTAAAGGCGACAAGGTGACGATTCGTCTAATATTCGTATGTTCTAGTAGATGAGCCTTTAACTTAGTCATAATCTCTCTACCAGCCCCTCTCTTGCGACTCCAGACCGTATATGCAACTGCTGTATTAGAATCTTCTTTCAAATGTGCATTTTGACTAATAAGGTCTAGTTCTCGTTCACTTTGTGGTACATCATTACAGTATGCTACACAAATAACACCTTCAATAGTGTCTTCGTACTTCAGCCCGTATATCTTGCGTCCATAACTTGTTCTAAAGTCTAAATCTAATCCTGGTCTAACTGGGTCTTCAGTTACGTCAATATCAGTTAATTCTACTAGTTCTGTTCCTTTTACCCAATGAAAGAAATCATCCATTCTCGCTCTAAATGTTTTCATCAATATTCTCTTTAGTCTTTATCAAACTGGTCTAATAATTCTGTTTTATCCTTTGTATATCCCTTATTGGGATTCCAATCATCAGCATCTGCTGGTGCATCTATCTGCTCAACAATAACTGGCCATATCTGAGACATTTTATCATTTATATCTAAAAGTCTTTGTGTAAACTTAGGATTATTGTCGGCTATAATAGCATCGGCTGGGCATTCTGGTTCACATACCCCACAATCAATACATTCATCTGGATTAATAACCAGCATATCTACACCTTCATAAAAACAGTCTACTGGACATACTTCTACACAGTCAGTGTACTTACATTTAATACAATCTTGGGTTACTACGTATGCCATCTTATCTATTCCTCATCTAAGTATTTACCTGTATTTTTCATCTCTTTTTTTCTGTCCAACTCCACTTTACTTCTAAACCTAGGAGTACGGAGTGCTTTCGCAACAGGATTTCTTTTATTCAATTTTGGTTTTTGTTGTCTTCTATTTCTTTTCTTTTTCATCTCTCAACAATCCACACTAATATTGTAATATAGTTATTATACTACAAATTAGCGTGGCTGTCAAGAAATTTTAACGTTTTAACCTTTACTTATTACTTGATAGGCGCCATAGGCAATAGCGGCATATGCGGCTATGTTGACCCAACTACCTAGAAAAAGTATAATCAAGCCCACTGCAACTAAACCTAGTCCACCATGTGATGCTTTTTCTTTCATTCTACTTGTTATAAAGTCCATATTTTACTCCTTTCTATTTGTATCTCTCATTTATAAATTTTTGTATTACATTTGATGCTTCGGTATGACCTCTGGAATTCCAATGTCCATTTTCTGTCTCATACTGATGATGTTTGGTTAGAAAATCGTTCATATTTACAGCACCTTTCGTATTCCAGATTTCTAATCCCATATGATGACAGAGTAGCGGAGTTCTATCAACTAACTCTTTGTAATATGAATTAAAGAAGTCTAATTCTTTAAAAATATAGTTTTCATCACTATGCATTACTGAATTGAATGAACCTTCGTAACTATCCATGTATTTTATAGGGTTATCTCTTAATATAAGAGAGTCCATCTTATTTATGATATCAAATGATACATATGGTGTATTGTAAGTAGACAACATGTAATATAAGTTCCTTTTATCTCTTATATGACTATACACATCTTGTACACTATTTCTCCAGAAAGTATATTGTGCTTCCACAGACTTTTTAGTTATTCCCATGTAGTCTCTTCCAGATTCAATTACCTCACCTGAAAGAACATTGGGATATACATCAACTATTACGTACTCTGACTTAACTTTATCCTTAAAGATATTTAAAAATCTAGAGGCACTTGTAAAATTGAATAAAACAAATACTTTCTTTTTTGGATTATTACGCAAAAATGTTTCTAGGTGCATCAAGGACCGTTCATTAGATGCTGCCAGTGTGCCGAAGTTTAATGAATCTTTAAATCCCATGCTATCAGCAATACACTTTGTGTACGATAAATTGTTAGAATCTATCTTGTACTGTTTCTGTACTGGACGTAGGTCTTTAACTGTTGTATCATATGGTGAAACAACGTCTTGTCCAAATGTAAAACTATCGCCAAAACTGATTAACGTATATTCAGAAAAATTCATTAAAGAGTGTCAAACGTTATGCCATTAAGATGGTCACATTCGTGTTGAAATGCTTGTGCCCATACTCCCATAAACGTTGATGACTTTCTAATTCCCTCTAAGTTTGTAAATGTTCCTATGATACTATTGGGTCTAGTGATTGTTAATTCTAGACCAGGAAAACTTACACATCCTTCTAAGAATTCTTCATCTTCGTTATCCTCTGCTACTTCCCATGTTGGATTGATACACACAACATAGCCATTGTCTTCGTGGCCAATTATCATTAATGCTGTGTTCTCTCCAACTTGTGGAGCCGCAAGACCAATTGCATCACTTTCTTGCATCATCACAATCATATCATATGCCAACTTTTCAGAATGTTCTGAAAGAATATGTGCGTCACAAACAGTTTTTAATATTTTATTGTCTTTATCTACTAATTTCATGGTTATTCCTATTAATATACTATTGATATTTATCTGCTATTCATTTGCTTGTATATATTTGGTGCATATTGTTTCAATACTGCCATATTATTGGTATGGTATTCTTTAAATTCTCTCATAATACTAGTTCTATTTACATCAAAGTATTCTTCGTTATCAAAGAAGTCATACATTTTTCTTATTTCAACTTCGTTATTGTCAACGAATATCTTTCTATAACTTACCTTATCATCCGAAAGTTTACAATTTCTATTGACATATAAATCTTCTATCTTTCCATGCGGTGCCTTATCTATCTTTCTATTTTTAAAAAACTCTTTTCCATGTAACTGTACCAAGGAATGAATGTGTTTTAAACTTACGAGATGTTGTATATAGACATCCATATCTGCATCTATTTCCATTGCTAATGACTTAAATGTCATAGGTAATTTTAACTGAGAAGAAATCGATATATGTGGATGTTGATGTGTTATTATAGAAGAATTCCAATCGTTCTGTTCGCACACTTTGAAATAATATTCTCTGCATTTTACAAAATAGTCTTCGGCCTCTTGCAATAGTGTATCTGCTCTGGTATCAGTCACTAAATTCGAACCACTATATTTCCAGAAATAAGGGGTACACATAGACCAGTCAGTCTTCCAAAAATCATTAGTTTTAACTTCGGCAATAACATTATCAATATAACCTATGTCAACTTTTAATTTACCTAAACTGTCATCTCCCACTTCACATATGAATTGTCTTAATTCCACCAGTATTGGCAAAATTCTCTTACTCTCAGATAGTAAATCATCATCGTATTTGTATTCTTGGGGAATTTGTGCAATACCATTCCAGACTTTATTAATCTGTTCTCTGTCAAAGGAAAATTCATTTACTGCTGGATTATGATTTTTGTCTAAATCTTGTATATCATCTGCCATATCGGTCCAAAGACACTTGCCTGCCAAGAAATTACTGGCGGCACCCACTTGAACATAAAATTCTCTAAACTCTGGCATTTATTTTCTCTTAAATATCTCTTCAAACATAGCATTAATGCCAGGAACTATCTGAATTTTTGGTGACCAGTTTAGTAAATGTTTAGTTTTACTGACATCTGCTAATGTTTCTGGTGCATAACCTCTTGGTTTATCTATATTAGTTGCTACTAAGTCTGGTGCATATTTTCTTAATATTTCAACGACTGCATTGACTGATATATTGTTTCCAGTACCTACATTGAATGTATCATTCTTAACTTTACTTT
>Ga0209383_1002789_pt1 | contig 10045 bp, 13 predicted proteins | sample CoawatmetaG02DNA_FD_187510 | JGI IMG/M metagenome (GOLD analysis project Ga0209383, IMG submission 187510) | Marine microbial communities from the West Antarctic Peninsula - Coastal water metaG029-DNA (SPAdes) (version 2) | ecosystem: Environmental > Aquatic > Marine > Coastal ... | reverse complement strand
TAGCGTTACTACCAACTGTGTCTGTTAAATTTACAATATATTTAACTCCAGTAAAAGTACCAACTACTAATGATGCTATAACAGGGACAAGGACTATGTTTGTTTTTAGCATGTCTGCTAAAGTCAATTCGTCCACCCATAAATTAAAGCTAAAATAACAGGGGTAATAGGTAGTGCTGCTAATACAGCAACTGTTATTATTACTGGCTTACTAAATAGTTTATTAAAAGATTTTTGTTTGTTATTCATTATTGCATCCAGTTTCTAATAGCTATAGATATTAAGCCGCCCACAAAAGAAGCTATCCCCATGCCCATCCAAAAACCCCCTTTGCTCTTGTTTGCTAAAGCCAACATTTCTTTCATGTCTTTTCGGAGTTCGTCCTGACCTTTTTGTAATTGCTCTATTTGCTCTTTCATTTTACCAAACTCTATAGGATTTATATCAGTCATTATCTATCTTCTTCATTATTTAAAAGACCACTAGATGTAATATTTCTTAAATTACTAATATTTTGTGGAGATGTAGCATAGTTTGGTTTTCCTCCACCCCTCATAAGGTCTATTAATTTTGTCATATCTCTATCTCTTAAAGTATTTAATCTTGTTTGCGCACCTAAACCAGTTGCTATTGCTGGAAGGATAATTTCAGGGCGAAGTGCTACTCCTGTAAGAGCTAACATTTGTCTTAAAGATCCAGTTGGAACAATATTCCCTAAAAGACTATAAATAGCCTTCATTCCTTTTGTTTCTGATGCTTGCTTTATAGCTTTTTGTTCAGACTTTGTAAAATATTTCATTCTATTAGGATTATTGGCTAATTTCTTTAATTCACCAGTAATTGTTCTAGCTCTATTTCCAGCAGTTTCTCTACCTGCTTTTTCAGCAATATCTTCAAATAATTCACCTTTTTTAAGTTTTGTAAAAGCCTGATCCCCAGCCTTTCTATATTCCATAGCATTTTTTAAATCTTTACTAGAAGACCCTTTTACCATATCTGATGGTTTTATATTAACTAAAACATCATCAAAATCGTCTAATAACTCACTAGCTAACCTTGATTCATCTTTATCTGTTGATGATTTTGCCTTTTTAATAATTGCTCTTAATGCTTTTATTTCTTGGTAGTCTATTTTACTTAAAACTTTTTTTGTTTTTTTATTTATACGAAGTTTTTTTATTTCAGCTACAGCAGTATCTAATTTAGGAAATTGTTTTCTTCCTTCAGCAAAGCCTTTTTCTCTTAAATTTGTTGCAATTACTTTCATACTGTTTTGAAATTTTGTTGGGTCAATATTAAATCCATTTTTATCGGCAAGAGAATAACTTTGCGTTACTATTTTTTGTAAAGAATCTTTAGAAACTTGTTCTATTTTTGGACTTTTTATAAACGCTGGTAATCCTCCAGCTATACCTGCAATCATTGATGAAGTAGGACTTCCAGTTTTTTCGTAGGTAAATTGAGAAGCAAGACCAGCAGGAATTGTAGAAGCCATTTGCCTTATTGGAGATTGAGAAAGCTGTGTAGCAAGACCTCTTTTAAATGGTGTTGTAGCTGTTTTTGATAATTTTTCTAATGCCCTTATTTGTGGGCCACCCACCCCAACAAATGTCCCTGCTGTTTCAAATGATCTCTCTCCTATTGTTTCTGGTACTGGAAATCCAAGATTTGTTAGTCCGGATTGAACTAACTCTGTTGGAGAGCCTACATCTAATCCAAGTTTATTTAATAGCATTGCAACACCTTCTGCAGCAGGTAATGCCATACTTCCTGCTAAAGCACCAGGAGGCCCAGCCAAAGATAATCCAATTCCACCACCCACTAACGCAGGAGTAGCTCCTCTTGCTAAAGAACTTAATTTACGACCAGTAGATTCAACAAAACTTCTTTCTGGTGCTACTTCTATTTTTTTTCTAGGAGCTACTGGTACTTTTTTTGTTGATATTATTGGTAAACTTTTTGTTTCTATTTTTTCTTTGCTATCAGGACTTACTACTATTGGATCAAGTGTAATATTGTCTATTTCTTCCTCATCATCAGGAGAAACTTTTTTGCCATTTATTGAAATAATTTTTGCCATTAAAATTCTACTCCTAACTTATTTAGTGGGCCTAATTTATTCATACTATCGTTTTCCCCTTTACCCCAAACATATCCTTGAGTATCAATATAAACCTCATTACCTTCTTCTCCATAAGTGTTTACTGTAACTGTTGCTCCATCATCATTTAATTTAATTTGATTTTCATTTTTATACATTAAATTAATTGTATTAGGATTTATTACAGCGACAGGTTCAAATTTGTATGACATTGATTTTACATCTCTACGATACTCTCCCTCTTTTGAAAATCTTTTATCTTTAATTCCTTCATTAAACTCTTGCAATTTAGTTAATTGATATTTGTTTCTTATTGCAGTCAATTTCATTAAAGAATCGCTGTTTTGTTCTATCCTACCAGTAAATGCCATTTGTAAGAAATCTCTTTCTGCTGGTGTATCAATACCTCTTGCACCAATATTAAGCTCACCAATTAAAGGGAATACATCACTAGCAAGAGTTGAGTTAAGTAATTCAGTATCTGAAATAGAATTTAATTCAGATTGGGTTGGTGTTCCTCCAAAATAAACACTTGCTTTTTCTCCTAATAATCTTAAAGTAGCTAAAGCTCCTGATTTTGTATCTGGTCTATTAGCTAATAATAAAGCTCTATTAGTTTTATCAAACTGTTTTAATGCTTTTGGGCCACTTTCAACAAACTTTTGATCTTTTTTAAAGAAAGCTGTACCTTGATTTTCTCCATACTTTTTGTTGTAACCAGTTTCTTTTGTTGAAGACATATCAACTATTGGAGGAGCAAAACTAGTTTCTTTTTCAATTTTATCAGTATAAAACTGATAATTTGCTTTGTAATTTGGACTTTTTGGGTTTAAATTATCCCTAGCGTTTATTAGTTTTGTAAAGGTTGTTCTAGTATCTGTATCTGAACTAGGAATTTTTCTTAATAAAGTTATATCTCCATCAGGGTTTTCAGGTGTTATTGAATTTTTGTAGGCTACTTTAGATTCACCTGTTGAGTTTAATACATTTGGTTTGGCAAATGGACTATCTTTTTTATTTGCAGCAATTCTTTTAGCCTTCATATCCTCTAAAGTAGCATTAGTCATTGCATCTGTGCCAAGCTGATCAAAAACTTTTTGTCCAGCATTAACTCCGGCTACTCCAGCTTTTGCTAAATAAGGAACAATACTTCCATATCCTTGATTTTTAGGTTGAGATACATAAGATAATGCTGTATTTAATAACCCACTAAAATTAGACCTTTTTGTTGCGTCAGCAACTATATCTTCGTAATTACCATTTAACAAGCCTAACTGTGCCATTCTTTTTAAATTAGGACTTGGAGATGCTCCAAATATAGTGGTGTCTTCTGGTACTAAATTTTTTAAATAATCTACTGGGTTAAATGCCATGTTTTTTTATCCATAAAAGTTTGGTCGGTTTAAATATTGTTGTCTTAATTTTTCTTCTTCTGTTTGCATCTGTGTGTTTTGTATTTGGCTATTTAAAGGAGGAGCAAATACAGTTTCTTTTTGTTGTGCCATTCCAGGTCTAGGAGCTTCCATTCTTTGTGTTGGTCTATTTAGTAATCCTTGTGCCTGCATCCCTACACCTAACTGGTCAGCAAAAGACATATCACTAAAACCATCTACAACAAAATCTTTACCTTGTGTAAGCAAACTACTTAAATTATTAGTAGGAACACCTTGACTACCTGTTGTTAGTGAAGATGGGTAAGCATTTCCTAAATATGGATTTGAAAGACCTTGACCACCTACTGTTGTTAATGCTGGAGAACCTGCTAAAACAGGAGCTGAAGTTCCAGAAAATCCTGTTCCTGTCATACCACCTAATGACCCACTACCATATCCGCCCATAGCTTTTGCAGTAGCAGTTCCACCTAATAAACCTTGACCTCCAGCTGCAGTACCAAATCCTCCAGCTCCACCAAATCCTGTCATGGTAGCTCCTGTAGTTCCTACAGTTCCAGCAGTGGTAGCAGCAGTTCCAGAAGCTAATGCTGGTGCTGCAGGGAGCATTGTACCACCAGCTAAACCAAGTAAAGCTCCTTTTTTACCATCGCCACCCATTTGTTTATCAATAACATAACCACCTGCAGCCATAGCTAAAGGAATCCACCAAGCCATTATTTACCACCTCCACTAGAGGTAGTTGTTGAGTTCATAGGAGTAGGTGCGCCATAAACTGAACCTAAATAATTTTGTAATTTTTGTTGTGGTGCGTTTTGTCCATAATCATATCTTGAAATGTCACCCTGTAATTGTTTTAAACTTTGAGCTTCATTTGCTTGACCTACATTCATAAGTTGTTGTATGTCTGTATAATCTTGATTTGCTATGTTTGCAGCATTTCCTATAGCTTGGTCTTGTCTGCCTCTTTCATTAGCATAGTTTTGATAAGCTAATTCTGAACCTCTTTGAGATAAAGAATTTGCTAAATTTTCAGATGCTTGTGATTCCATCTCACCCATAGCTCCAGAACCATACCTTCCTGATGATGCTGTTCGTGAACCTATATCTCTAATTGCGTTATTAAATTCTGACACAACTGGTTTAGCTGCACTTCTCATCATGTCTGCAAAATAAGGATTTCCTGCTGATAATCTATCACCTTGTATTGTGCTTAATGCTTGAGTTTGAGCAGCTGGAATTAATGGACTTCCTGTTCTTGCTCTTGCTTCTGCTAAACCTAAACCCTCTGTTGTTTGTGCTGATTGGTCTACATAAGTTTGACCTGGATAGTATGTTGGACCAGCTGCTTCATATAAATCTTGTGCCTCATCTAATCCATAGCTTATGTAAGGCTTTAACATAGGGTCAATTTCTTGTTTAGTGTTTTGAGTTTGCCCACCACCTCCACCTTTATGGAGTTGTCTACCCATTTTCCCATTGTCAATAGATTGGTTTCCATCTAGTTCTGGAAAGTAATCGTGCATCATAATTTTAGCTCCATAAGTGTGTACTTCTTTTTGTAATTGTATAATCGTGTCCAAAGTCGTTCTATGCTTTCAAATTTAGTAGAGCCTTGTATTGCAGTTCCACCATTACTTTTTGCCCAATTTTTAAATTGTTCAAATCCTGCTTTAGTATTCTTACCACCAATATAAGTGATATAACATACTCTGTCGTTAGGGTACATAATCCATTGCACAGTTAAAGCACAATAAACTTGATCTTCTTTCATTAGCAAGAGTAACTGTTGTTGCCCTTGTGCTACTAATAATTTAAGTTGTTCAGCAGTAAACTCACCATTACCTTTATCTAACGCTAATTGCAGTAAAGGTTCAGCTAGATGCCAAAATTGTTGTACATGATTTGTGGGTACTATATATAATTTTAGTTTCATAACACAATAATAACACTTAACCTACTATAATATAATCAAAGTTTAAATCTGAACTTGCTACACTTGTGTGTGTTATTACTACACTCCCTTTAGCTTTAGTAGAAATATAAGGATTTTGTGCTGCTGCATTTGCAGTTAAAGGTGATAATAAAATAACACTATCAAAACCTAATCTTTCATCATTTAATGTTGTTGTTGTATTAGAAGCTCTTAAAGTAACAGAGCCAGTATTATTGGTTTTGCCATTCATTGCATTGTTAGTTACTTCTGCAACAGCTCTAGGCTCTCCACCTTGATATGGCAAAGTTCTATACATTCTTGCCATTATCTATTGCCTTGTGGTTTAAAGTCTACATCTATAGCCATAGCATTTGTCCATGAGCCTGTTGGTTTAACAGATACTCTATGATACCTACCACCAGTTCTTAAATTAACTCTACCCTCTGATGTAGTAGATACTTCTGCACCAAATATAACAGAATCATCTAATTCTCTACGACTAGCTACAGAAACATCTGCACTACCATTATCTATTTGTGGTCTTAATAAATTAATTACAGAATTGTAACCAACTTCTAAATCGGTTGTTACTAATTCACTATTATATGTTGAGCCTGTAAATGTAGATATTTTTGTACCTGTAGCACCAGCAAATAAGAATTTACCACCTACCCAAAGTCTTGCGTCTAGTGATGCAGGTAATACATCTATGTCAGTGTACCCTAGAGTACCTAAACCTTCTAAAGTCGTTCCTACAGTCGCTATATTGCCTAGAACAGTGGCTGTGGTTTCTACTCTAGACCACTTACCTAGTGTCCAATTATAAACTAACATACTTCTTCCGCCACCTACATTAGCATAATTCCAAATAGCAATATTTAATGCTGGGTTTATAGAAGCAGTCATGTTACTTAATAGACTTAAATCTACGTCATCAAAAAACCATCTGTCTACTTTTTCGTTTCCAATTGGTGTTACTTGATTGCCATCACAAGAGTAAAATCCATCATCACTTAAAAAGAATGACACTTGATTATATTGGCAAATAGAATTTCCATTTAAACAACCTAATCCTCTTGAGATATTATCAAATTGAAAGAATAAAGGACTTCCTACATATGACATTCTTTGGATTGATTTTTCTAAAAATATTAAACCAAATTCACCACCTGTAAGTCCTACGACATTACCACCATCTGCAATTACTTGAATATCTGATTGTGATGTAGCACCTGCTGTCCAGTCAGTCTCATCATTAATGTCAGACCACCTTACTGTAGACCTTCCTAAAGTTCCTGCTGCTACACTTCCTGTAACTACAAAATCTCTTACTACTGTTATTTGTTTAGCTGTTGGTGATGTTGCTACATCTGCAAAAGCTGTTGAAGTACCTATAGTCCAATATTGAATTTTAGCTGTACCATTTACAGCCAACACAGTTTTTCCAAATTGCGAAAATTTCCAAGCAAATGCACTTGTATAACCACCTGATTTAGATTTATCTTCTAATGCTTCTGTAGATGAATTAAATTTAAATATTTTAGTAGCACCACCTGCAAACAATACAACTTCTGTGTCAAACTTTGCTACAAAAACAGAGTTAATATTTTCTGATGCTGCGCCACTAAAATCTTCTGCGTTAGGAAAAGGTTGGTAGCCAACAGATACTGGTGTTACATTTTTAGCTTCATTTAAAGCACCTGAATTATCTGGTTGGTCTGGTAGCCAATCTGTGAACTGAACTCGTTTAGTAGGCATTAGTTTATTTGACCCCCTGATATTGTTCCTGATGTAACATAGGTAATATAAGAATGTCCATCTATAGCATTACCTGCTTCTCCACCAGGCCAAACAGCGGATGTTCCATCAACTCCTAAATTTCCACCAGCTCCGCCACATCTTGTACCAAATTGATCACAACTACCTGCTCCACCTGTTAAGTAATCTCCATTAGTAGCTCTGGGGGAAGTGCTGCCATCTGCTCTTGGTCCAGCTCCTATTCCACCTCGTCCATTTATAACAAATTCATTTGCTCCTGGCGATAAACCAGTTGTTCCATTTGATGCTATTATATTACTTGTATTTTCACCAACAGAGCCTGGTCCAATACTATGATAACCACCTGCTCCACCACCACCACTTCCAGCTGCGTTATAAACTCTGCGACCACCACCACCGCCACCTCCACCACCACCACCACCAATTACTCCATTATTGGTTAATGATATTGGGAATCTTGTGTACAATCCTGTTCCACCAAAATCGCCTGCTATTCCTTGTCCCCCTTCACTATTTGAACCATATCCACCATTACCACCTCTACCAGTAATAATTGCATCACTTGGAATTGAAAGCAATACAGTGCTTCCAGCAGGCAATGAACCAACATCAAATGCTGGGACAGTATTGTTCCTAGATACAAACCTAGTTCCAGCTTCTACTGTTATAGAAACAATAGTTGGATTAGTAATGTTTAAAAAATTAGCTAAATTAAAGTTTACTATTTCGTGAAAATTTCCTTCTTCTATACCAGGTGTGTACCTAGATAAATTAACATAAGTAACGCCAAAAGCTGACTTCCAAGTGCCACCATCGTTTACAAATACTTCATTAGCTATTTTCCAAGTGCCACCATCATTGACATGAACTTCTAGTACAGGTTTAAAAGTTCCACCATCATTAACATTAATAGATGACATTGTTTAAACCTTATACCAAATATCGCCATTAGCACCGCCACTAGGATTGGCAGTAGAAATTGTTTTTGCTCCAGTAGCGTTGCTTCCTACAGTGATTGAATTTATAGTTGTTCCAGAAATAGTGCCACCTGTAATATTAACTGAATTAGATGCTTGAGCAGCCATTGTTCCTATAGTACCTACTTTAGCAACAACAAAAGCTGTTGTAGCAAGTTGAGTTGTATTTGTTGCGGAAGCTGCTGTTGGTCCAGTAGGAACTCCTGTTAAAGTTGTTGTCCCATCTACTGCTAAATTACCACCAACTACAAGATTATCATTATCATAGCCTGTAGAAAAATCTTTTACTTGAGCCATTATTTCTCTTAAAGCATTATTGATTGTGGCTGGAGGGCAACCCTCATTAATATTAATTCCACCGACATCCGTATTAGAGCCTGCTGTTGATGACCATTCTGATATTTTATCTCTACTCATAATTATACTATCCTATTCCATGTGTTTGAAGTTACAGGTACTACTGTCCAATTATTACCTTGAATACGACCATCTGCTACTATTGTTGCTGTTGCTGATATTGAAGCATCTCCAGAAAATATTACATTTGAGTTTGCAGTAACAGTTGCAGTTGCTAATATTTCTCCCTCTGCTGATACTATAAAACCACCTATTCCTTGCAAAGTACCAGTTCCAGAAATAGAGCCTTTTCCAAAAACAAACTGTCCAGCAGTTAAAACTACTACTGTGCCTGTTCCTACTATTGCACCACCACCTAATACTATTTGACCTGCTGTTATTACAGCTAAAGTAGCTGTTCCATTTATTCCAGCATTTCCCTCTACGATTTGACCAGTAGTTATAACTGATAAAGTAGCTGTACCATTTACATTTGCATCTCCATAAACAAATTGTCCTGCTGTCAGTACAGTTACAGTTGCAGCTCCATTAATTGCTGCAATTCCACTAAAAGAAGAACTCGCTAAAGAGCTGAATGGTACTTCTGAATATGTGCTTATACCAAACATTGTTTATCCTTTTGGATTATCTGTCTTTACTTTTGTAATTGCATCTGCCCATGTTGTTGTGTTATTTACACTATCCCAATACTGCATATCTAGTTGGTCGCCTGTAGATGGATAAGCTGCTTCTCTTGAATACTTATAAGCATCAGGGTCTACCCAAGCATCTACTAAATCTTCATCTATTACTACTGTATTTCCATCTACATCTTTTGAACCCGCTGTGTCATCTATTGTTACCACATTAGGATAAAGTGCAAATATCGCTGTATGGTTCATTATGCTGATACCTCCATTACTGTAATCGTTGATGCAGTTCTTATTCCAGTAGTGGAATCAGGGTCATTACGAGTTGCATTTATTTTAGAATCGGTACTGGTAGCTCCTGTAGAAAATTGTACTTTATAGGTTGTTGCTGATGTAGTTGATGGACTATCTAAAAAATTTGAACAAGCATTTTCCACTTCATCATAATTTCTATTTGAACCCATACCTGAAGCTGCTACACGACTACCGATAGAACCTGTACCAATAGCAATAGCTGTACTTCCTCTAACTAATTGATATCTAAAACCAGACATACCACCACCAGAAATAGATAACATAACATAAATTTTACTAGATGTTGATGCAGGAGTAATAGTTACTGTTAATCCAGTAACATCTACAAAAGTAAATGATGTAGTAGAGAAAGTATCTGTTTTAGTTGTAGAAAGTATTTGTGCTATTTTTCCACCACCAGCAGCTGCCCAAGCATTATCACCTCTTAAAAAAGTAGATGAGCTTGCAGTGCCTGTTGCTGATAATTCTGCTAAACCAATAGCATCATCTGCTACTTTAGCATTGCTAACAGTATTATCTTGTATTTGACTAGCACCTGTAGAACCATTTATTATAGTTGC
>Ga0209383_1002788_pt1 | contig 10045 bp, 12 predicted proteins | sample CoawatmetaG02DNA_FD_187510 | JGI IMG/M metagenome (GOLD analysis project Ga0209383, IMG submission 187510) | Marine microbial communities from the West Antarctic Peninsula - Coastal water metaG029-DNA (SPAdes) (version 2) | ecosystem: Environmental > Aquatic > Marine > Coastal ... | reverse complement strand
GTAGGATTAAAAAAAATCCAATCAAAGAGGTAATTTTAGCAACTTCAGCTACAATTGAGGGCCAAACTACAGCACATTATATTAATGATAGCATTAAAGATTTGGATGTAAAAGTTACGAAATTAGCCCATGGTTTGCCTGTAGGCGGTGAAATTGAGTATTTAGACGACGGAACTTTATTCTCAGCTTTTAAATTCAGAAGTTCCTTAGTTTCTGATTAAACTTTCAAACTTGATGTAAATTTATATCTATTTTAGTCTTATTTTTATGAGTATTCTTACAATTGTAAAAGAGCCGGAACCTATTCTTAGAAAAAAATCACTGCCCGTTAAAGAAGTCAATGGGGAAATAAAAAAATTAATGAAAAATATGTTGGAGACTATGTACGCAGCTCCAGGAATTGGCCTAGCGGCAGTACAAGTGGGTATTTTAAAAAGAATTATCGTCATTGATATCTCAGGAGAGTCTAATCTAAAAAAACCAATTTTTTTTGTTAACCCAAAAATAGTTTGGAAATCAAATATTTTTGAAACAAAACAAGAGGGTTGCCTTTCTATTCCTGGGCATTTTGGAAATATTAAAAGACCAGAAGCGTGTCATGTTAAATATCTAGATTATAATGGAAAAGAAAAAATTTTAAAAACAGATGGATTATTAGCAACGTGTATTCAGCATGAAATAGATCACTGTAATGGAATATTGTTTATAGATCACCTCTCAAAATTAAAAAAAACTTTTATTCTAAAAAAATTAATTAAAGCAAAAAAAAAATAAGAATAAAACTATGGCATTTAAAATTATTTTCATGGGTACACCGCAATTTGCTGTTCCTGCTATAAAAAAAATTTACCAAAGTAAAATAGATATAGTCGCTGTGTATTCACAGCCGCCTAGAAAATCTAATAGAGGAATGAAGATTGAAAAAAGTCCAGTGCATGAGTTTGCGGATGATAATAATTTAAATATTAGAACCCCTAGTAAACTAGATGATGATTGGGAATATTTTAAGTCTCTAAAATTTGATTTGGTTATCGTAGTTGCGTACGGTCAAATTATTTCAAAAAATTTTTTAGAATTTCCAGAGCATGGATTTTTAAATATACATGCATCTATTTTACCTAAATGGAGAGGAGCAGCTCCAATACAAAGATCAATTATGGAACAAAATACTTTCACAGGGATATCGATTATGCAGATTGAAGAACAATTGGATGCCGGTCCAGTATTAATTAAACAGGAAATTGAATTAAATGAAAGTAGTACAGCAGGACAGGTTGAACAAGACTTATCCGAAATAGGAGCCGATAAAATTTTAGAAGCTATTAATTTAATTGAAAAAAAAGATGCCGTATATGTTCCTCAAGATCACAACGCAGCAACCTATGCAAAAAAAATTAAAAAAGAGGATGAGGCAATTGACTGGAGCAGAGATGCTAAGGCAATTATTGCTCAAATTAATGCCCTAAATCCTAGACCAGGAGCATGCTTTGAATATAAGGGCGAAAAAATAAAAATTTGGAAGGCAAGCTATGGAAGTGGAGGTGGAGATCCAGGCACGATTATGAATGACAATCTTCAAATAGCTTGTGGAAAAGGATCAATTTTTGTTGAAGAAATACAGAGACCTGGAAAAAAAATTCAACCAATAAAAATATTTTTATTAGGATTTACCATTCCAGAATCTACACAACTTAACTAATGAGAAGATATAAGTGTATTATTGAATATGACGGGACATCTTTTGTAGGGTGGCAAAGACAAATAAACGGATATTCAGTTCAAGAAGCTGTTGAAAAAAGTCTAGAATCCATTACGCAAGAAAAAATTAGAATTCACGGATCTGGAAGAACGGACACGGGAGTTCATGCAAAAGGGCAAGTTATTCATTTTGATTCCAACACGAGTTTAGATGAACACGCAATTGCAAGTGCACTCAATCATTATTTAAAAAAAGAACTTATTAGTATTTTAAGTACAGAAATTGTTGATGATAATTTTGATGCACGAAGAAATGCCATCCTAAGAACTTATGAATATTTAATTATCAACAGAACTGCACCATTAACCATTGATAAAAACAAAGCATGGCATATCTCAAAGCCCTTAAATGATAAATTAATTTCTACTGCAATAAAAATTTTTGAAGGGATGCATGATTTTACTACTTTTCGTGCAGCGTCCTGCGAAGCCTCTTCACCTATTAGAACTATTGAACATACAGAAGTAGAAATTTGCAATGAAGAAATCCTTATCACCTTTCAGTCTAGATCTTTTTTACAACATCAAGTGAGGTCTATGATTGGTGCATTGAAACTTATTGGAGAGGAAAAGTGGAGTATACATGATTTGCAATCCGCTTTAGATTCTAAAGATAGATCTAGGTGTGCCGCGCTTGCTCCAGCCTGCGGATTGTACTTACTTAAAGTAAGTTTCTAATATTTTGAGGTATATTTTTTTTAATTTTTTTAAATCATTTACGGACACACATTCATTAATTTTATGCATAGTATTACCAACTAAGCCAAATTCTACACAGGGAGTAATATCTTTAATAAATCTTGCATCGGAAGTTCCACCGCTGGTGGAAAGAACTGGTTTTTTATTTGTTATTTTTTTAATTACTTGAGACATCATGCGTACAGTTTCTCCTGGCTTTGTAATAAAGGCTGTTCCAGTTTCCGAAAATTTAACAAATGGTTTACACTTATATTTTTTGGCTATTGTCTGAATGATAGTTGAAATATTTTTTTTTAAAGAAGAATGGTTATGCTTGTTGTTAAATCTAATATTAAAAGTTGCAGAGGAAGTTGCTGGAATAACATTGTCAGCATGGCTATCAGTCCCGATTTTGGTAATTTCTAAATTCGAAGGTTGAAAATTATTTGTTCCATTATCTAATTTAGTTGATTTTAATTTATCTAATATTTTTATTAAAGGTGTAGAAGGGTTGCATGCTTCATGAGGATAAGCAACATGGCCTTGAATTCCTGATAGGGTTAGATGTGTTGTAATACTTCCTCTTCTCCCTATTTTCATCATTTGTCCCAAAACTTTTCTGTTAGAAGGTTCTCCGACAATACAAAAGTCAATTTTTTCTTTTTTCTTTTTTAAATAATTCACTACTTTTTTGGTTCCGTTGATTGCCACTCCTTCTTCGTCTCCAGTAATAATAAAACTAATAGAACCTTTAAATTTTTTTTTGTCTTTTATAAATTCGCTAACCGCAGCAATAAAGCAAGCAATTCCACCCTTCATATCGCTAGCACCTCTTCCATAAATTTTTCCATTTTTTACCATTCCTGAAAATGGACTCGCATCCCAAGACTTTGCATTTCCTGTTGGAACTACATCAGTATGTCCTGCAAAACAAAAATTGGGAGAAGATGTACCCAGTCTTGCATATAGGTTTTTTATGGAGGGTGTGTTTTTGTCTTTAAAGTTAAGAATTGTGCATTTAAACCCTAGAGTTTTAAGTCGCTTTGCGACAAGATCGATTGCTCCCGCATCAATCGGAGTAACACTTGGTATTTTGATTAGTTCTTTAGTTAATGAAAGTTCGTTAATAACTTTTGCCATTTACTCCCTTAGCAAATCATTAACAGAAGTTTTACTTCTTGTTTTTTCATCTACAGTTTTTACGATGACTGCGCAGTATAAGTTTGGACCATCTTTGTCATTGTCGCTTGGCATGCTACCGGCTACCACCACTGAGTATGGAGGTATTTTTCCGTAAGAAATTGATTTTGTTTTTCGGTCATAAATTTTTGTAGAAGCCCCAAGGTAAACACCCATAGAAACAACAGAACCTTCTCCAACAATGACACCTTCTGCAATTTCAGATCTTGCTCCAATAAAACAGTTATCTTCAATGATCACCGGACTGGCCTGAAGAGGCTCTAGGACTCCACCAATTCCAACTCCACCACTGATATGACAATTTTTTCCTATTTGAGCACAAGAACCAACAGTAGACCATGTATCAATCATAGTACCTTCGTCTACATAACCGCCTATATTAATAAAGCATGGCATAAGCACAGCATTTTTTCCAACAAAGGATCCTTTTCTTACAGGAGAGTTTGGTACCATTCTAAATCCTGCTTTAACGTGATCTTCTTTACTCCATCCTGCTGTTTTTCCTTTTATTAAATGAGCTTTATCGTACCAGCTGCTATATGGACCATTTAAAGTTTCCATTTCATTAACCCTAAAGCTTAAAAGTATCGCTTTTTTAACCCATTCGTGAACAATCCAATTGCCACCTTTTTTTTCTGAAACTCTTATTTTACCTTGGTCAAGAGATCCAATAGTATTTTCAATAGCTGTAATAATATTTGAGTCCGAGTCTTTGGAGATAGTTTCTTTTACTTCCCAAGCTTTATTAATAATGTTTTCTAGTTCCATAATTTTAACTGATGCTTTTATTTATCTCGGTTAAGAAATCAATAAGTTTTTTTACCCTATAATGAACATGTTTTCCATCATATCCTTCTTTGCAGTAGTCATCATCATTTTCAATCCAGGCCGTTTTCATTCCCAAGTTGTGAGCAGGTAATAAATTTTTAGCAATATCTTCAAAAAAAATACTCTTTTTTGGATCCAGATTGTGGGTAGAAACTAACAGATGATAAGGTTCTACTTCTGGTTTGGGGATAAATTTTGAGTCAACAATATCAAACATTTTAGTAAAGTGTTTTTCTATACCCAGTCGTTCAGTTACTTTTTGAGCATGTTTCCTAGTACCATTCGTAAAAATAATTTTTTCTCCTGGCAATTTCTCGATTTGGATCCCTAACTCCTCATCTTTATTAAGCAATGTATAGTCAATGTCATGTACAAATTCTAAAAATTTATCTGCATCAATGTCGTGCTTTTTCATTAAACCATTAAGTGTAGTTCCGTGATCATGAAAGTAGGTATTTTTAATTTTTAAAGCTTCTTCATTAGAGACACTTAAATTTTCTTCTATGAATTGACACATTAAATCGTCAATCTTATCAAATAAGTTTGTAGTATTTGGATAAAGAGTATTATCTAAATCAAAAATCCAGTGGCGAATATTTTTAAGTTCTATCATTGAATAATTAATGTTCCTGCTCCAGTGCTAGAAAATAATTCATGCAAAACAGCATGCGGTTTTCTTCCATCAATAATTACAACCCCCTTCACACCTCCTTGTATGGCAGATATACAGGTTCGAATTTTAGGAATCATTCCACCTGTAATCGTTTCATTTTTTATTAGCTCTTCAGCTTCTGTGATAGTCAGCCTTGATATTAAATTACCACTTTTGTCATTCACGCCAGGAACATCCGTCATTAATAGTAATCTCTCAGCTTTAATTTCATTGGCTATGGTTCCAGCAGCAGTATCCGCATTAATATTGTATATCTGTCCTGTAGAATCAATCCCCATAGGGGCTACTACTGGCACCAATCCTTCTTCAATAAAAGTATTAAGCAGTTCTATACTAATATTTTCTGGTTCAGCAACAAATCCCAGCTCAGGATTAATAGCTTTGGTAACATGAATAATATTATTTTTTTTAACGGTTATAGATTCAGCTTTAGCCCCATATTGTTGAATAGTATTTACTAAGTCCGGGTTAATTTCATTAAGCAATACCTCTTCTACTATTTTAATAACTTTTTCATCTGTTACCCTTAGACCTAAAATAAATTTGGATTCAATATTTTGATTTTTTAATTTTATTTTGATCTGAGGACCGCCACCATGAATAACAATTGGCTTTACTCCAATTCTTTTACAGACGGCAGCATCTTGAGCAAAAGCCTTGGTCAATTGATCAGTTGCCATAACTTGGCCGCCGTATTTTAAAATAATTTTTTTATTTTGATATTTTTCAATGAACTTAGTTGCTTCTTTTAATGGAGGTGCCTCTTTCGGCCAAAACTCGGAAAAATCCATCTAGACTGTCTTTATTTTAGTTTTTCTAATAATGACATATTGCTGAGCCATAGTTAGAACGTTGTTAACCGTCCAATAGACTACTAGTCCAGAAGGAAACGATGCTAGCATTACTGTTAAGAACAGAGGAAAGAATGCAAATATCTTAGCTTGTATAGGATCGGTTGGAGCAGGATTTAGCTTCTGCTGAATCCACATACTTACACCCATTAAAATAGGCCATACACCAATCATTAAAAATGAAGGAGGATCCCATGGTATTAAACCAAACAAATTAAACAAAGAAGTTGGGTCAGGTGCTGACAGGTCTTGAATCCAACCAAAGAATGGAGCGTGTCTCATTTCTAAAGTTACAAATAGCATTTTGTAAATAGCGAAGAAAAATGGAATTTGAATTAGCATCGGTAAACAACCAGAAACAGGATTGATTTTTTCTTTTCTATATAGACCCATCATTTCCGTTTGAATTTTTTGCTTATCGTCTTTATACAAATCTTTCATTCTAGCTATTTCCGGCTGTAAAGCTTTCATTTTAGCCATAGATGCAAAAGAGTAGTTTGCAAGCGGAAAAAATAAAATTCTTATTCCAGCAGTCAATAAAACAATGGCCCATCCAAAATTACCTGAAAAGTTATATAAATAATCGATGATAAAAAATAAAGGTTTTGTAAAAAAGTAAAACCATCCCCAATCAATCGCTAAATCAAATTTATTGATGCCCGAAGTTTCTGCGTATTCATCAATTGTCTTTACCTCTTTAGCTCCTATAAAAAATTGAGAAGAGCTTGAATTCCCCCCCCCAGATGGAATAGATGTTGGATTGGTTAAAATATAATTAGCCTTGAAAGCCGTGTCGTAAATAAATTCTGCATTAAAGGCTTGTTTTTTTTGTGGAACAATTGCTGTAAGCCAATATTTGTCTGTAATACCAAGCCAGCCTGAAGTCCCTTGGTATTTTTGGTTCTTGTCCTTGACATCATCATAATCTTCTTCTTGAAGAGTTTCGTCAATCACCCCAACCAAACCCTCATGCAGAATATAAAAATCTTGGACTTGCGGTTTTTCTTTTCTAGTGATTTGAGAATAGTGGAAAAGATCCACACTATCTTTAGAATTATTTTTAATACTTTCGGTAATAGAGAATAAATACTGGTCATCAATTTTAATTTTTTTTGTAAAAATCAAGCCATTTTGATTATCCCATTCTAATTCTATAGGAGTTTTGGGGGTAAGAGTTCTGTTTTTAGTAAGTTTCCAAATACTATTGTTATCAGGAACGTTAACATTGTTAGCACTGGCCCAACCACTTTCTAAATAATATCCTTTGTTAATTTTTTTAGGATTCAGAATAACTACTTGTTTGCTATTTTCATCGAGGCTTTCTTGGTAATTTTTTAATGTAACATCATCAATCAAGGCACCAATTAAAGAAATAGAACCAGTAATTTTTGCATTGTCTAATTTTACTCTTTGGTCTGTTAGTAGAGCTTCTTGTCTAGATACTTTTTTTTCCTGTACTTGAATTTTTTTATTTAAAGATGGGGCCGATGGCTTTCCTGTAATTGGTTTTGTTTGTATATTTTTTTCTATCTTTGCTTGTTCTTTTTTTATTTCAGGATCTACTACAAGCACTTGCCAACCTACAATAATAATAGTGGAAAGAATAATGGCTGTTAAAACATTTTTAGTATCCATTATATATTTTTTTCTTTCTGTACTGGGTCGTATCCAGCGCTACCACCCAACCAAGTTAGGGGATGACATTTTAATATTCGGAGAGTTCCCTTGCCACAACCTTTAAGACAACCATGCACTTTAACTGAATCTATAAAATAGTCAGAACATGTCGGTTCAAATCTACAAGAATGATGCAACAAAGGAGAAATTAAATATTTATAACTCTTTATTATACCGATGACGCATTGACTCAAGAATTGATTCATAAATGTGCTTTTAATTTGTTTCTTTAAATTTGTTCTTCAGCTCTTCTACTAAATTTTGAAAGTTCTCATCATATACTTTTGCTTTTGCAAAAATTGCATATTTATATTTTTTGTTAAACGAAGAGCTTAGTTCTACGATTGCTTTTCTAGTTGCCATTTTTAATCTTCTTCTAATTTTATTTCTTTTGACTGCGTTACCAAGTTTTTTTGCAGAAACACAGCTTAACACTACTTTTTGATTATTGCTTAGTTCTTGCTCTAGTTTTCTATAATAAATCGTAAATAATTTTGATATTATTTTTTTACTTTTTAAAATTTGTTTAAATTCAGTATTGCCAGAAAGACTTTCAAATTGGATGGAAGCTGCCATTACGCTATGCAGATATTCTTTTTCTACCTTTTGCTCTTCTTCTTGCTATGACTTTTACTCCACTTTTAGTAGCCATTCGCGAACGGAATCCGTGTCTTCTTGCCCTTACTTTTTTGCTTGGTTGAAATGTGCGCTTCATTGGTATATTTGCTATATTTAAATTTTCGCTATTTATAGATAATTCGATTTATGATGTACAGCATAAATTGAGGGGTTGATACCAATATATGAAAAAATTTTCCAAGCTAAAAATAGTGGTAGGTCTCGCTTATTTGTTGATGGTTACACTTGTTGTTGTCTCATTTTTTTATTATGGAATAAACTCTTTTTTAGATTTGGATTTTTTAAAAAATAATAAAGATAAGATATTCAATTTTAGAGACGAAAATTTTATTCTAATCTCAATTGTTTATTTTTTATCTTCAGTAATTTGGGTTTTTCTATTAGGATTTGCGACACCATTAATAATAATAGCTGGCTTTGCTTTTGGAGCAATATGGGGTTCTGTATTGTCAGTTATTTCCTTCGCAGTAGGAGCCTCCTTACTTTATACGTTTGCCAACCATTTTTTTAAAGAGTCGGTTCATGAACATTTAGCGAGTAAGTTTTTGTCATTAAAAAATCATTTTAATGAAAATGAATTTAGCTACTTTTTTTTTATTCGAGTTATCCCAGGAATTCCTTTTGCTGTAAAAAATATTATGCCAGTCTTATTTGACATGAAGCTTAAAAATTTTTTTTTCGCTACATTATTAGGTGAATTAGTACCAACTGCAATTGCTGTTAGTATAATTGCTGGTTTTGCAGAGGTAATAGAAAATAGTGAGAAGTTGAATCTCAATGCTTTTTATAGCCCAAAAATTTATTTACCTTTAATTGGATTGGGCCTTATGGTATTAATTACGAATTATTTAAAAAAAAAATATTTTAGAAAGTAGATTATGACATTTGAACTCCCAACTTTAAACTACCCAAAAAATTCTTTAGCTCCGGTAATGTCTGAGGAAACTCTAGATCTTCACCATGGCAAACATCACCAAACATACATTACTAACTTGAATAACTTTATTAAAGACACAGATCTTTCGGGACTATCCTTAGAGGAAATTATTAGCAAGACTGCAGCAGACTCTTCTAGAGCTGGAATTTTTAACAATGCAGGACAGCATTGGAATCATATTTTATTTTGGAATTGCATGAAGCCAAAAGGTGGTGGAACAATGCCGCCAGAACTAGAAAAAAGAATTATTTCAGACTTTGGAAGCGTAGATCAATTTAAACAAGATTTTATTCAAGCAGGTACTACACAGTTCGGATCAGGTTGGGCTTGGCTAGCAATTAATAATGGAAAATTAGTAGTTGCTAAAACTGCAAATGCATCTAATCCTTTAGTCGATAATATGAAACCCATCTTTGGTTGTGATGTGTGGGAGCATTCTTATTATGTTGATTATCGAAATAGAAGACCTGACTATTTAAAGGCTTTTGTTAATGATCTTGCCAACTGGGAATTTGTTGCGTCTCAATTAGATTAGCTTTTATTTTTTTTACATAGTCGATCTCAAGTAGAAGGAAGAGAATGTTAAAAAGTATTTTTATAATTTTTCTGTTCCAGCTTATTGGGGAATCTGCTCAAAAATATTTTGAACTTACTGTTCCAGGACCAGTTATTGGCCTAATTCTTTTATTAATCAGCTTTGTATCATTAAAAAATAATAAAAATCTTTTTGTTAATAAAGTAAAAAATGAAATTAGTTCAACAGCTATTCATATTTCAAATTATCTCTCTTTGTTATTTGTTCCA
>Ga0209383_1002786_pt1 | contig 10047 bp, 8 predicted proteins | sample CoawatmetaG02DNA_FD_187510 | JGI IMG/M metagenome (GOLD analysis project Ga0209383, IMG submission 187510) | Marine microbial communities from the West Antarctic Peninsula - Coastal water metaG029-DNA (SPAdes) (version 2) | ecosystem: Environmental > Aquatic > Marine > Coastal ... | reverse complement strand
CATCCAATTCCCAGTGTGCGCCTTCGCCCCACTGCCGAGTTAACTGCTCAACTATCCACTCCACCGGTTTGGCATCTTCATCGTTCGGTCCAAAATTCCAACCCTCAGCATAACCAGATCCATCCTCAAATAATTTTTGCGCAAGTTGCAAATAACCATTTAAAGGCTCAAGCACGTGTTGCCATGGACGAACTGCATGAGGGCTGCGGATTCTGACCGGCTCACCAACCTGTATCGCGCGCAGAATGTCCGGAATCAGGCGATCCAACGCCCAATCGCCCCCGCCAATTACGTTGCCCGCACGAGCACTTGCAATGGCGACACCATGCCGATCGTAGTCGGCAGAATTAAAATATGAATTACGGTATGCATTGGCAATGAGCTCTGCGCAACCCTTGCTACTACTATAAGGATCATAACCACCCATAGGTTCATTTTCACGATAACCCCATACCCATTCACGGTTGTCATAGCATTTGTCGCTAGTGATATTCACTACTGCACGCACGCCGCTCGTCTGCCGTACTGCATCGAGAAGATGGACCGTCCCCATCACATTAGAGGAGTAGGTCTCCACCGGATTTTCGTAGGAAAAACGTACCAACGCTTGCGCAGCCATATGAAAAACTATTTCAGGCCGACATTCGCGGAAGGTCGCCTGGAAATGAGCCAAGTCCCGAATGTCACCTATTACGCTGATCATTCCCTCGCCAACTCTTGCTACATCGAAGAGAGATGGCTGTGTAGGTGGAGAAAGTGAATAACCAGTAACGTTGGCACCCAGTGATTGCAACCATAATGACAACCACCCGCCCTTAAAACCGGTATGACCAGTAACAAGTACGCGCTTATCGCCCCAAAATTCTTTATTAATCACCATGTTTTCCAAGGTGCCTTGCCACTGGCCCACAATTCGTCAAGATAAGCTTTATCGCGTAAGGTATCCATTGGTTGCCAAAATCCGTTGTGCTGGCGAGCCATTAATTGACCCTCTATGGCGAGTCGCTCCATTGGATCACGTTCCCACAAAGTGGCATCGCCTTCGATATAGTCAATTACTTTGGGCGATAGTACGAAGAAGCCGCCATTGATCCACCCCCCATCACCCTGGGGTTTCTCTTGGAAACCGCTAACAATGTCCTGATTCAATTTAAGCGCGCCGAAACGGCCAGGAGGCTGAGTCGCTGTCAATGTAGCTAATTTTTTGTGAGATTTATGGAACTTCATCAGCTTGCTGATATCCACATCACCGACGCCGTCGCCATATGTAAAGCAGAAGTCTTCGCTACCCAAATATTGACGCACCCTTTTAAGACGCCCTCCTGTCATGGTGTTATCACCAGTATCCACAAGCGTTACGCGCCAAGGTTCTGCGTTGTTCTGATGAACCTCAACTTTATTACCAACCATGTCAAAGGTAACATCGGACATATGCAGGAAATAATTGGCAAAATATTCTTTGATCACATATCCCTTGTAACCCAAACAAATGATGAAATCATTAATGCCATGAGTGGAGTAAATCTTCATGACGTGCCATAAAATCGGCTTGCCCCCCACTTCTACCATAGGCTTAGGCTTAATGGATGTTTCTTCGCTAATACGTGTACCTAAACCACCAGCCAAAATAACTGCTTTCATATAAATTCCACTTGTTAAGTTGGAGCTGCAAATCGTAGTGTAATCATATTAATTTTTAACCAACAACCTGTTTTTATCATAACTTATATAGGAGTATAAACGTATATTTTATACAAAGACCTCTTTTTTTAAAAGCCGCCCCTTTTCGAGTCTGTGTAGGTAATACAGACCACACCTCGAGCCGTGAACGGGGCGGCAAACTGTCCAACCACACCGCACTAGCCCGGGGCGGGGCGTTTGCGTTTTTGGTTTATTGCAAGCGGCGTGACGAGCGGTCAACGGAGTGGTGTTCAGTGCATGAAAGAGAGTTTGAGAAAGCTGCCTCTTGACTTGCTGAAGCTGACTTAAGCAGCTAGCAATTTTTTGGTTTGCCCATAAAACGGAAAAGAAATGGCTTATGGGTGGTTAGCCTGCAAGCCATCGATTTAATGGTGCGCCCGGAGCGATTCGAACGCCCGACCCCTTGGTTCGTAGCCAAGTACTCTATCCAACTGAGCTACGGGCGCTTAAATAGATCATTAATTTCCTCATAAACCTAAGTAAATTATATCAGACTGCCAAATATAAATTTGACTGTATTTTTAATATCACAAGATATTTTTTCTTTCAGGCCATTTTAATTACAGATACAGGAAAGCTGTCTGATCTCAGACCTTACAGTATAGCTGCCACGCTAGCTTAATATGCCGCAAAAATGCAAAGCTGACGACTGGCCATTTATTAATAACAACCCTTACTAATGAAGAGGAGAGAAACGCGCACCTGGCGGAAATCTCGCCAGCCATATCAAACATAATTATAGAGCTTGCTTGATATTCATCATGCCTACCGAAATATAGTGGCACGATTATTAAACTACTGTTGTCCCAGTTGTATGGATGGGGACTAATCCTGCAAAGCGCCTCATATACTATGATAAAATTAAAGTTAGGCAGATTCCATTTGTTCTTCACAAGTTGCCGTCTCAACAATATTTTCTGTATAAAACTATTTCGGTATAGCTTATCTATTAAGTGCTTACAATAGAGTCAACCATTTCATGCAAACTAATTTTTATACAAAATTCAGATTATTTCAGCCTCACGAAGAATCAGCCGGTCTGCCCGCTTCGCAGCAAGGCGCTTATGGATGGTGCAATGTGTTGGCAAAGTTCTCGCTACTCTTTTTTGGCATTGCCTTGTGGTACAAGTACTCGATTTACTTCGGCTACGGTCTTTTAGTTTTGGCTTGGATTTTGGATGGTGGTCTACACAGGTCAAGACAGATAATTAAAGAGCCTTTGGTCTTGGCAATACTCTTTTTCTGCGCGGTATTGGTACTGGGAATTCTCTGGAGTGACTATCCCAACTCTGGACGTATTAGATGGAATAAGTATATAGTATTGACGGTCTTTATTCCCTATTTATCTCTGCTGAATAAAGAACGATTGTCTTGGGCGATTGGTGGTCTGATTATTGGATATTCTGTGGTTCTACTCATGGGTATCTACTATCGCTTTTTTCTGGGAGAGCAAGGCGTCCCTCCCCTAAAAATGGCCTACTTGCATTTTTCAATGATGCTTGGAATTGGTGTCATCCTGATATCCTATCTGGCAGCCACAAGCCGCAATAAAAAAGTGAGAGGCTTATTGTGGGGTTTTGTGGCTTTCTTACTTTTTATGCAGTTTAATCAGGATGGGCGCGGGCCCTTCTTGGCTACAGTTCCTACATTACTGCTTTTGCTTTTTATGCTCTACAGAACACACATCAAGAAACTACTTGGTGTTATGGCAGCAATGATCATTGTGATAGGAGTTTTCGCCTACAGCAGTAACAATTTTCATGAAAGACTCTCCCACGTTCAAGGCGATATCGAACTAATCCAACAAGAGAACTACGGAACTAGCACGGGGTATCGCCTTGGCATGTGGGATGTCGGTCTGCACGCCATTGCTCAACGCCCTTGGTTAGGTTATGGCACGGGTATGGCAGCCAGTGCTTTTGAACAAACTGCTGAAGCCTACAAAGGTGGTCGCTACAAGAATCTGGCTGATTTCAATAAAAACCTGCATTATCACAATGACTTGATTGAGATGGGAGTGTCTCTTGGGGCACTTGGATTATTAGCCTATACTTTCTTGCTGTGGGGTTGGTTCCAAACGCTACGAGTAAACAGGCTAACTACCTTGGGGGTAGCTTTGGTGTGTTTTATTTTTCTGGCAGGAATAACGGACGTGATTTTTATTTATGGTCAGATTCCTTCCCTGCTCCTTGTGATAACCGCCATTTCTATTGTTTGGAAAAAAGCAGAGCCGAGGAATAACAATATTTGTATGTGAATGGAAAAAAGGCTAAAGCTGGGGGCTGCTGCTAGTATCTGGGCAACGGATCATTTTACTCAAGAGCACTATGCTAAAGAAGTATTTAATCTTTTAAGTGAATTGTTAAAGAGAAAGAGTCTCTCGGCTTAGAGCGATGGGTATTCTCTGTAACCTAGCGGTTACCGATCACTCTCGGCTTATTTTCTGGAGTATTCCGGCACCCACTTGATCAACCCTACTTTGACTTGCTCGTCGCTTAATGCCGGGTGCTGGTTCAGCCATGCCAATAACTCTATTAGTAATACTAGATCAACCTGACGACCCTGGGCGATACCCACCTTGGCATGGGGTGTGGGCAAAGTAGCCTCATTGTCTGCCAGCAATTCTTCATAAAGCTTCTCGCCGGGGCGCAAACCGCTATAGACGATATCGATATCTTCCTCATTCAAGCCAGATAGACGAATCAGGTCTTTTGCTAGATCGACGATCTTAACCGGTTCGCCCATATCCAGTACAAAAATTTCCCCACCACCATTTTCTCCTCCCATCAACCCAGCTTGCAGTACCAGTTGCGCGGCCTCTGGAATGGACATGAAATAGCGCGTGATTTCCGGGTGAGTAATAGTGATCGGTCCACCCTTGGCGATCTGTTCATGAAATTTTGGAATCACGCTGCCCGTGCTACCCAGCACGTTGCCGAAACGCACGATCACAAAACACATCTCTGGTTTGCTGTCGACATGACTTTTTTTACCGGCAGAAAAAATGGCCTGCTGCTGTGCCTGGCACACCATTTCTGCCATTCGTTTGCTGGCACCCATCACATTAGTCGGATTGACCGCCTTGTCGGTCGAGATCAGTATAAATCTCTCGACGCCATGTGTAACCGCAGTCTGCGCCAGAACGTGTGTTCCCAAAACGTTGTTTAATACGGCCTGCCAGGCATTTCCCTCCTCCATTAGCGGCACATGTTTATACGCCGCCGCATGGAATACCACCGTCGGCCTGCACTCTTCGAATACCTGTGTCAACCTGGAAGAGTCCTTGACATCGCCGATCATGAAAGCCATCGGTATATTCGGAAAGTCGCGGCGGAATTCCTGTTCAATATTGTAGAGTGCAAACTCGTTCAACTCAAATAGCACTAGGCTGGCTGGTGCAAATTTTGTAATCTGCCTGCATAGCTCAGAGCCTATCGAACCACCCGCGCCGGTAACCAGCACAGCTTTTCCTGTCAGCAGACCTTGCAGCCCAGCGTTGTCCAGTATTACTGGGTCGCGCCCCAGTAAATCGTCCAGTTCCACTTTGCGGATCTGCGACACCGTTACCTTACCGCTAATGAGGTCGTCATAGGAGGGCACGGTCAATGCCTTGATCCCTGCAGCAGAACACATCTCCAACGCGTGGCGGCGAGCACTGTGACTGGCAGATGGCATCGCGATGATGGCATGAACGGCACCCAGTTTCTTCGTCAACGCAGGTAGTTCGTCGATCCGCCCTAGTACTTTGGAGTCGTGCAGAATCATCCGGCGTCTATCCGGATCGTCATCAAGCAGGCCTACTACACGCCATTCCGTGCTGCGGCCAAGTTCTTTGATCAGACTAACCGCGGCATCGCCCGAACCCAGTATCAGCACAGGGATGCCCTGCGGATTTTTTAATCCATATAACTGGCCCTCTTTCCATATCCGGTAGATGAGACGGCTGCCACCCATCATAAGCAGCAGCAGAATTGGATCCAGCAGCAGGATTGAGCGCGGCACACCGACTGGAATTTGTAGCAGGAATAACATCAGTGGCACGGTTGCCGTTGCTGTCAACACCGCCAATAGAATGCGTCGCAGATCAGGTAGGCTCGCATAACGCCAGACCCCGCGATACAGACCATATACGAGGAATGCTGTTACCTGAATCGGAATTACCCATAACAGGGTTTGTTTCAGAACCACCAAGTGATCGAGTGGAATGTCAAAATTGAAACGGAACAAATAGGCAAGCCACCACGCCGTGATTGCTGCGACAAAATCGTGGACCATCGCGATGATCCGCCGTATATTGAGATTGCGTAGTGACATCGCGTCAGCCGCTATTGCGGCGCCTCCAATGAAGATCAAAAGCCAGCATCATGGCCAAATAAACGCCGCACCATGCGGTACCAACTCCCAACTGAATGATCTCATCCTGCCCTGCTGCCCATACCGCACTGGCACCTGCAGCCAGCATCAACACATAGCCGAGCAGGGCTGTGTTGTAATGACCAAAACCGCTTAGCACTAAGCGCTGGTAATAATGCTCACGGTGTGGCTGCCATACTTTTTCTTTGCGAAAGAAACGTTTCGCCAGCGTCACCGAAGCATCAGCGACAAACGGTGAGAACACCAGCAGCGGTAGCCACAGTAACCACAAGCCGTTTATCCAGCCCAGTATACCGAATGCTGCCGCCAGAAATCCTAAGGGGATTGCGCCTACATCGCCCATGAAAATTCTCGCCGGATGAAAATTGAACAATAGAAAAGCCGCAGCAGCCCCAGCAATACAAAAATTTAATATGGCGAAGGTTTCATTCCCGACCAGCCATGCAGCCAGACCATAACAGCCAAATCCGATCAGCGTCATTCCTCCCGCCAGCCCATCAGAGCCATCCATGAAATTATAAAGATTGATTATCCAGACGATCGCAATTGTGGCCACGGTGGCGATTAGCCAGCCATGAGCATCGGCCAGCAGTACTGCAGCGAACCAGGCTGCTACCGCGCTATGCGTCAAAAGTCGCCACCAGACCGGAAGAGTGAGAATATCATCGGCAAAAGATACCGCCGCCAGCAGACTGACGCCAATCCATACCGGCAAAGGCAGCGTAGCAGGGAGAAGGACCCAGGAAATTAATATTCCCGGTAGCATCCCTAGTCCGCCAGTGCGGGTGACCGGCGTGGTATGGAGAGAACGGGAATTGGGACGGTCGAGTATCTTAAGCGCATTGCCTTTGATCAGCCACCAAATCAGGCTGAGCGTCACGATAAACACGAGTAACGGTGCGGAGATAAGGGGAAAAGAAAGGCTGGAAATCATGATGTAGGATTATACCTGCTTCCATCAAAAATTTCCCTGCAACACACTCAGACATGCCGTTCTGCGAGCGTAGTAAATAACAGGAGCTTAGGAAGTGATTTGTTGTATTAGGTTATATCAGCTTGTCGGATATGATCTCAACTGAAGACCTATGGAAATACGCATGCCGCTAATTTGAATGAAGATATAGTTACAATGTATTTATTGACAAAAAGGCATTGGAACCAAATATTCAATGCATTGTGGAGGTATCGGAGCTTACAAACTCATCAAATGCCTCCTCAAATGCAGGCAAGTGCTTATTCATAACTGGATTAACATGATAAGCGTCAGCAAGCGACAGCACTACATCACTAAACTTTTCATCGCCAGTTATAAATAAAAGCCTAGTCTCACCTTCTTTATTCAATTCCTTATCCCATCTTTTACGTACAAGCGCCCAAAATGGAGAGGTGACCTCCCAATAATCGAGCCCGGGACTGAAATTAAAACCAGTAATACGTCGATAGTCGTTAAAACCAAATTCACGTACTAAAATAGTATCTTCCCCATTCTTACGAATGACTTTAGTATTGTCCTGTTCATGCGTCCAGCCCTGCGGGGTAATTGTGTGGCGATTCTCAACATTTAATAGCTGATAATCCTTACGTTTTGAATATTCACGTCTTGGCAATGGACGCCAAGTACGCTCTGAAGTCCACGTTGACACTCCGTAGCGGTGATTCCAGCGGCCACTACCTGCATAACGAGGCCCATCGTTGACCTCATATACCAGTTGTGTCCAAGTTCCTGGTACTGAAGTAGGCTTTCGATGATGAGTATCAAAACGCTGGTCACCCACATAAACCCAATGTGAAGACATTTCGTGTACCCATTCTTGTCGCCAGTGCTTAATTATCATACCACTAGCTCCAACTAAAATATGTTGCATTGATATACGTGAATCATTATCATCCGCCAGCACTACTACCTCAAATCCTCCAGAATGTTTAGGGTCATTTCTTACATACCCAGACTTAAGTACAGCAGTCTCATGAAAATTAAAAGACACCTGATACTCGCCAAGCATGGAAAGAATAGCACGCCGATCACAGTCAAACGCACGCTCATTTAACATACAACCAGTAACAGGTCGCACAACAGAAGGAAAACTGACAGATTTATCACTCTTCGTCATATACGTTTTATTTGCACACGCAGTAAGTGACAGAAAAATTAAAAATAAAAATATATGGCGAGTGGTTTTAATGATAGCCCCTAAGAATATAATTTATATAAGTTAAGTATCAAATGTACTAATTGATACTCTTTAAAAAAACAACGTACCATCTAAATTTAATACGCAATACGAAGTAATTTCAGGATAACGTCCTTACATTAGCTAAGAGCATCCTGGATGCAGAAAGTTCAAATCATCAGCCCAATAATAAGCACCAAGACGATATAAATATAACGATATAGAAAGACTATATTTTACTAAAAAATATTGAAAGATGGGTGCCTAGTTTAGTGTGCCACTCTATCTGATACAGCCACTGCTCCTAACTCATGCATCGAATTTAGCCATGCCGGATACTGCTCAAGAGTTATTCCAACTGATTCTGCTAATTCAGCAGCATCTACCCAATCAACAGCACCGTCAGTACTCTCAGTTAGAACAAGAACACGCTTATTTATTTCGGAGGAAGAAGAAAGTAATTTTTTCATATTACCAATATATGGGCATTCGATATAATCACAAGTAGAAATATTTGCGTCAAAGATTTAATATAATTCTAAATGAAAAATAGAGGGCGAATACTAGGTCTAAGCTAGCCAATATTCACTTAATATTTGCAACCTTTGGTTAGTCTAAATTAATGACAGGGAAACTACTGCCTTTTGTAGCGCTTAATAAGAACTTACTCTCATAAACAATCCCTTACATTCACATTTAATAGCTACGAACCAAGCCATAACTATCTAACGGATAGCTATGCTCAATCATAAGGCCATTTATTTTTGATCCCATTCGAATCCTTTTTCCTTCATGCAAGTTAGCATATTATTGCTCCTGGCACGTATCCAAGCTGGGCCTATTGAATTTCCATTCAAATTTTGAATTGCTCCTTCAGCTGCCTTTATCTGGCATTGTTTTTTTTCAATGCTGTAGTCAACATTCTCATCACCATTTAGCGTGTATTTTCCATTGTAGGGCGTTGATGTGCACCCGCATAATGTGATTAAAATCAATAAACTTACTCGTCTCATCTTTTTGGATTTCTATTTAGTCACCCATAAAAGCTTTATGCCATCAGGTCTTTCAATTTATTTTTCTTCTATCTCTCTTCCCTGGAATGCCCATAAATTTACGCACTATCCAGCCAATTACCGAAGTAATTACCAGAATAAAAAGAAGTCCGCCAAACGACACACTAGCAAAATAAATTGGATTACCTTGCATATTGCTATCTAGCCCTTTAACAATCCAGAAAATAATCCAAATTGCTGCTACTACTTTTGAAATACGCCTAGCAGCTTCAAAAATATTGATATTCATCATATGGTTTTATATTTACAGATATGCTCCGGTACATTCCTTAGGAACATCCGTTCAATATCCTACACTTATAAATTTTATAATTAATAAATTAGACTCTTGTGACATCATGCCATCCTATTATGCAATCAAAATATAGATATATCCATATCTAATACATGGCTTGCACTCCTATTTTTATCTATTAAATAATTATTTATATGCATGGCGCGCGCATGCATATAAATAATGTCCACCCTGAATTCTTTTCTACCCCTTGATAAATATTAAGAACCAGCGTTCGCAATACAATCATTACCATAATGACTTAGTCAGAAGTCAACATTCTTCTCGCACTTCACCACAGTCCCGACATAAGAATATTTTGATAACTTGGATACAGGTTTCCAGTGATAATATGTACCACAGCCTTACGTTAACAGATGGTCTTTAGCCCTTATTCAAAAACCAATTTGGTAAGTGTATGCTCTTCGCCAACAATCCGGATTTTACATGGAAT
>Ga0209383_1002775_pt1 | contig 10078 bp, 8 predicted proteins | sample CoawatmetaG02DNA_FD_187510 | JGI IMG/M metagenome (GOLD analysis project Ga0209383, IMG submission 187510) | Marine microbial communities from the West Antarctic Peninsula - Coastal water metaG029-DNA (SPAdes) (version 2) | ecosystem: Environmental > Aquatic > Marine > Coastal ... | reverse complement strand
CAAATATTTTAGCTACTGGCACAAGAATTGAAAAACTAGAAGAGTTAAAAGAAAAATTTAATAATATAAAAATTCTTAAATTTGACATTTCTCAACATGATAAAATTGAAGAATTTATAGAAAATGCCACCAAAGAACTTGGTGGCTCATTAGATTGCATTGTTAATAATGCAGGCATTACAAAAGATAATCTAACTATTAGAATGAGCCTAGAAGAGTGGTCAAAAGTGATAAATATTAATTTAACTTCCACATTCTTAATGTGCAAATATTCAATAAAAAAAATGTTAAAAAATAAATCTGGAAAAATTATCAATATAACCTCTGTTGTTGGGCATACTGGTAATGTTGGACAGGCAAACTACACGGCATCTAAAGCAGGAATAGTTGCAATGTCAAAAAGTTTAGCAATTGAATATGCAAAAAAAAATATTAATGTTAATTGTATATCTCCAGGCTTTATAAGTACGGCTATGACAGACCAAATAGATGAAAAATTTAAAGAGACAATAATTGCTAAAATTCCATCTAATAGACTTGGTAAACCTGAGGATATTGCTAATGCAGTTAATTTCTTAAGCTCAGATCAATCAGATTACATCAATGGAGAAACATTACATGTTAATGGTGGCATGTATTTGGGTTGACAAAATTACTTTTTAAACTATTAACGAAATATAACAAAAAGGAACATTATGTCAGAAGATATTTCAAATAAGGTTAAAAAAATTGTAGCAGATCACTTAGGTATTGATGAAGCTAAAGTATTAGATGATTCAAGCTTTATAGATGATCTTGGAGCAGATAGTTTAGATACAGTCGAGTTAGTAATGGCTTTTGAAGAGGAATTTGGTTCAGAAATTTCAGATAGTGAAGCTGAAAAAATTCTTACTGTAGGTGATGCTGTTAACTTTATATCAGGCAAAGCAAACTAGAAATTAAATGTCCATAAAAAAAGATGGGATAATGATAGTTTTATCATCCCCATCTGGGGCAGGTAAAACAACATTAGTAAAACTTCTTTCTAAAAACAAAAATTTTCATATTTCAATTTCACACACTACAAGGAAACCTAGGCTTAACGAAATTGCATACAAAGATTACTACTTTGTCGATCATGATAAATTTGAAAGTTTAATAAAGAATGAAGAATTCTTAGAATACGCAAAAGTATTTAACCATCTTTATGGAACAACTAGAACACCAGTTATTGAAAAATTAGAAAAAAGTGAAAATGTAATATTTGACATTGATTGGCAGGGAGCTGATCAAATCAAGAATAAAAAATTAAATTATAAATTAATTACTTTTTTTATTTTACCTCCTAGCAAAGAAATACTATTCGAAAGACTATCGAATAGAGACATGAAAGATAAACTAATAGTTAAAGAGCGTATGAAAGAATTTAGTAGAGATGTTTTACATTGGATTAACTACGACTACGTAATTATTAACGATGATCTAGAAGAATGTTATTCGAAAATTAGTAATTTAATTGATGCTGAAATCAACAATGGTTCAAAAGACTATGATAAAGATTTCATCAGAAAACATATTGAAAAACTAACCTCTTAAGTCTTCATATTCTTTTACAAGTTTGAAATATGTTTCAGGTTCAAGGTTTTGAGGCCTAAGATTAAGATTAATATTAAATTTTTCTGCAACTTTTTTACCATCAGTAAAAACTTGATTGAAAGGTTTTTTTAACATTTTTCTTCTTTGGCTGAAAAATATTCTAGTAATTTTTTCTAGGTTTTTAGGATCTTTTAATTGAAAATAATTTTTCTTTGGAGTGAATAAAAGTAAAGAACTATCTATTTTAGGTCTTGGTGAAAAACTTTGTGGTTTAATATCTATTATTTTTTTTACATTCAATTTCCAGCTAGATAAAATTGATAGTCTTCCATACTTAGAGCTATTAAATTCTGATATAATTCTATCAGCAACTTCTTTTTGAAACATCAAAGTTAGATTTTCGAACCAAAAATTTGTACGAATATTAAGAATCCACTTGGATAAGATTTCAGTTGATATATTATATGGTAAATTACCAAAAACATTTAGTTTTTGATCTGAAATTTTATCTTCAGATACTTTTAAAATATCCTCATTGATAATTTCTATTTCACTATCAAACTTTTCTTTTAACAGAATAGCTAAATCATCATCCTTTTCTATAACGTAGAGCTTCTTTGGTTTTTGTTTCAGAATATACGTAGTTAAATTTCCACTACCAGGACCCACCTCTAAGACCTCTTTATTTGTAATTTTTACCGTATCAACAATCTGCTCAAGTACATGGTGATCTATCAAAAAATTTTGTCCTAAACTTTTTTTGGGTTTAATAAACATCTATTTATCAAGGAATTTCAAAGCTTCTATTAAGCTTTTAGGGTCGGATATGTTCTTACCTAACATAGAATGATTAGGTCCATGATCTGGAGAAATTCTAGTAAACGGTAGGCCTAAAGTTATATTTATAGCATCAAAGCCGAATAGGGATTTTAAAGGAGTTAGAACTTGATCATGATACATGCCAACGATAACATCATATTTCTTTGAATGCTCATTCATAAATATTGTGTCTGCTGAAAACGGACCTTTAATTTTTAAATTTTTTTTAATCAAAGCCTTAATAGCTGGTCTAATATATTTATCTTCTTCACTAGATTTAAAATTACTTTCACAATGAGGGTTCAATCCTGTAATCGCAATTTTAGGAATTCTTTTAAATTCTCTTTTATAAAAATTTACAATTAACTCAATATGATTTATGATTTTTTTAGTCGAAATATTTTTATACACTTCTTTCAATGGCAAATGTGTTGTTACTGGGCTGACAGATAGCTTTTTGTTATAGATCAACATAGCAACATTACTATTTCTGCCAGTTTTTTTTGCTAAATACTCTGTAATACCAGGTAATTTTCCATGTAAAAAATCTTTTTTAGAAATAGGACCATTTATAAATTTAGACAATTTATTTTCTTTTAAAAATTCTAAAGCAATTTTAAAGCAATTATTTATATATGTATTAGATTTTTTTGAAATTTTTTCAAAAGGTTTTTTAAAATAGTGGTCAACATTAATAATATTAATTTTATTATTATTAAGATTTTTAAAATCTTTGTATTTTTTGTCTATAAGATTAATTTTATAATTAAAATTTAAATTTTGCATTTGCTCATTAAGTAATTTTTTAGAAACAATTATTATTATTGGGCTTTTGAATTTTTTATATACAAGAGCTTTAAAAAAAATTTCTAGAAAGATGCTATTAGGTTCTCCTGCCACTATTAAGATAGGTTTATAATTCATCTATTTGAAAATTTTTTGAAATTTTATTAAAATAAATATTTGAATATTGGTTTAATTGTTTATTACTTTCATTGTTTATCATAATCTCTAATTCTTTGTTAAGATCAATTTTTTTCTTTATTGATTTAATATCTTCTATTTTTAAAAGTAAAAATCCTCCTGGTGTAATTATTGGATTAGTTAAATCTCCAATATTGATATTATTAAGTTCATTTCTAATTTTTTCATTTAATATACCTTCGTTTATCCAATCTAATTTTCCACCTATTTTAGAATTATCAGAAATACTGTATATTGCAGCAGTATTTTCAAATCCCAGCTCTTCTATACTGGCTTTAATCTTATTATGTTTTGCTTTTAATTCATTATTATTTGAAACGTTAAAAAGTATTTCTGATAGTAAATATCTTTTTATTTCCTTGTTATCCTTGGTTAAAATTTTATTTTTAAGCTGATCTTTGTTAATTTTTATTTTATCTGAGAATTTTGATACTATTAACTGGTTCCAAAGAACTTCAATAGAAACTTTTTTCACTATAGTGTTTATATTTATGTTGTAATTTTTTATATACATTAAAAACTCTGCTTTAGAATTAATGCCTAATCTTGAATATGTAGATTTTAATATTTCATCAGATATTTTTTCTTCAATTTCAATTTTTTTGACATAATTTAAAATTTCAATTTTTTTTATTCTCTCTCGTATCAAAGAATTTTTAGCTATATTATATTTTTTTTCCTTATCTAAATTTTCAATATTTTTGTTTAAAGCTATTAGGTAATTAATTTCACTATTAATATCAAGACTTGTAATGATCTCATTATTAACTTTAATCAGTATCTTATTTTCTAAGGCATAGAGATTACATGAAAGAAAACAAAAGATAATAAATATAAAAAATCTAATTTTTTTATTTCCAAATAACATCATCATTTCTATCTCTATATAAATTTTTATCTATTTCTTGGTCTAATGTTGTTAGAGGAAACAGGGTAATTGTAAAAAATAAATCCTCCTTAGGTGTTAAGTCTCTGTCTGTATAGTATGATTTTCTGTATTTTATTCCAGCTGTTAAACAATCAGTTTCATACTCATAAATAAAATCATAATATTCTGTAAGACTTATTTTTCTATTTCTTCTAGTTTTAAAAACCAAGCTATTATTACCATCTAGGTTAAGAGTGGTTGTATTTTCTAGAATATTCGAATCACCAATTTTACCATTTTCTTCTGAAAAACGAAATTCGGTAACAAAGTTGTTAACTGTTAGTACTGTTTCTAACTGATTATATTCAAATGTATTTAAATTATTATCTAGAGAAAAATTGTAATCAACTGTTAAATACTTAGAAAAAGTATTTTCTATAGACCCAAATAAATTTGATGTTGTTCCCTGAGCTGAACTTGATTGTGGAATTTTATACTCCGGTGTATCTCTTAATATTCCAGCAAGCTTAACTTCAAAAAATTTTTCATTATTAAGTTTTGACTCACTTTTATAATCTATGCCTAAAGTTAAAGTTTTTCCAGACTCATAAGATTCTGATAAACCAAGTCTATTGATACTAAAAGCGTTGTCAGTAGTAATTAAACTTCCAGCATTTGAATGATTTTTCATGTCACTTGGGTTGATTCTAAAAGAAATCTTTGGCGTAATATAATTATATTTAGTCTGAAGTTCTTTTAAAAGTGGGTAGCTTGTATTGATTTCATAAATATTCATAAGCTCTGCTTGAGGACTTGTTTTGTATCGCACATCATTTTTCGCAATTGTATTAAGGTTTTGAAAATAAATTCCATAATTTGAAACAAAACCAAATTCTGAATAAATATCATTACTATTATATGATAGATTGTTAGAAACTAAACTCTGTAGGTGATTTGTTGATGCTAGGGTGTTGTGCCCATCTGAGCTAAAACTTAATGAACCATTAAGATCTGAAAATAATATTTTTGAAAAATTATAATAAGGAAGAACATATTGAAAACGATCACTATTTTTTGATGTTCCTAAGCTTTCATAAGCCGTCATACCTGCGGTTAAATTATAATCCTTATGATCAAGTGCCAATACAAATCCTGAGGTCATTGTACCGTGATCTTTAAGACTTTCTTGCAAAGTTTTGTCAGTTAATAAAACAGGATCAAAAATTGACAAAAATGAATCCATACTTACTTTTTCAAAAAAAATATCTAATTTACTATTCGAAAAACTATCAAACCCAAGATCTATATCTAGCTTAGAAAAAAAATGACTCATTCCATTACTTTTATAATCAGATGATTTTGATCTATATCCCTTGGTATAGCCAAAATCAGCAATAAATGATGAGTTTTCAGTTTCCTGACGATATTCATTTTGAAACATGTAAATCCTATTATCAAATATAGTTGGTTTAAATGTGTAATCTTTATCACTAGAGATGACATGAAAATAAGGAAGGTTAATTGATGTTCCTAAAATATTTGAATTATTTAATCTTGGCTGTAATAATCCAGATCTTCTTTTAACAGAGGGATCGGGGTGAAAAAATTTTGGGAAGTAAAATACAGGCACATCATAAACGTTTACTATTGCATTTTTGTACATAATTTCTTTTTTATTTTTATCATGCGTAATTGTCTCAGCCTTAAGGCTCCATGGTGGACAGGTGTCATTTTTTTTACAACTAGTAAAAATACCCTTATTTATTATAGTTTTATTTGTATCACCAGATGAAGATACACCTAAGATTCTAGGATCATTTGTACCCTTAAATTTTTCAAGTTTTTTAAGCTCATCTTCGTCACCCTGCACGGTAATTCTTTCTTTATCAAATACGTTTTTATGTAATAAAATTTTAATATCTTTTGAAATAAAATTCTTTGTTGCTAAATTAAATATTCCATTTTTAAAATAAATTTTATCACTTTTAGATTTTAGATAATTTGTAATAATCTCAATATTTTCTCCCTTAAGAGTTTTTTTATCAATAAGATATTTAAACTTATCAAATTTATAAAATGAAGAATCGGCATTATCCAACATAGAAGACTTGTATGTAGAGCTTAATTCCATTTCATTTCTCAGCAGCAAAACATCTTTTGACTTAAATATATAATTAGATTCAAAAATTGTATCAGTTTTACCTTTAGTAAAAATTATTTCTTTATTTTTAAGATAGGTAATATCTTCCGCATACATAATATAATCTGTTTGAGGGTCATTAATTACAACATTTCCTTTTGCATTAAGTTCATTTAAAAATTTATTATATTCAAATTTATCACCATCTATAGTGGTTATTTGGTCAGTTGCTTTTGATCTTCCTTTGGTAAAAATTATTTCTTTGTTTTTAAGATAGGTAATATCTTCTGTAAAAATTTTAACACCTGCCAATGTATCATCTAAAACAACATTACCATTAGCATAAAGAATATTTAATATTTTATCGTATTCAAAATTATTTGCACTTATAAGCATACCATCTTCAGTAGATGCGACTCCTCTTTTTTTTCCTATAAAGGTATTGCCATTGTTTGTAATCTCAGCTTCAGTAACATCAAAATTAAATGTCTCTTCACTTTTAACCTGATTAGATAAAACTAAAATTAATATTACATATAAAATAAAGAAATTATTTTTCATTTATCTTATGAGTCATAATCGTATTGATAATTAACAAAAACAATAAAGGCATCCAAACTGAAAAAATTATAGAGATTTTTTCAGTTTTACCCATCACTAAAAAAAAATTATTTATATAATATATAATTACCGACAAAAATAAACCTATACAAATTTTGAGAGAAACACTTGTAAAATTTTTTGTATTGAACATTATAATTGAAGATAGAATTGTCATTAAAAAAAGATATGCAGGATATGAAATTAATTTTTGTATTTGAAGATTAACCTCTGTAGTTGAATAATTCAATAATTTATAATTATTTCTTAGACTGTAAAGCTCAACAATTGATAAAGAGGATAAGTCTGAATATAAACTTTGTATTTTTTTATAATTAAAGTTTGAATAAATTTTCAGCAAATCAACTTTTTTACTCAAATTATTTTCGTAAATTTTTGCATTAAAAATTAGCCAATTATTATTCTCAATATTAATTTTATCACTCTGAATATGTCTAATAACCTCATATTTATTATTATATTGAGTTATAAAGGCATCTATTAATATATTATTATTTATTTTTTTAGCATGAACAATGATTGACTTATTTTCGTATTCATCCTTTATCCACAGACCATTCTTTGTAACTACAGCCAGATATTTATCATCTATCGTGTATCTATTTTTTTCCTCTAAATAAATATTCTTTAAATTTGAAGACAAGCTATAAAATAATAATATTATTAGAGTACCCATCATAAGTGAGGTAAAACAGATAATACCTAGTATTTTTGAATTTCTTAATCCTGAGTATTTAAAAATTTGTATTTGGTTATCACTAAACATTTTTATAAAAAAAGCTTGTGTTGATACTAAAAAGATAAATGGAAACATTTCAAAAAGTAAAGCTGGTGAGTTCAAAAATGAAATATAAATTGGAAAATATGCTTTAACATCAATATCTTGAAAAAACTCTACTTCAGTCAACGTATTCAAGATTAAAACTAAACTAAAAAAAACTATTGATACATAAAGAAATGATTTTAAAAAACTAGTAACTATAAATTTTGTATATACTTTCATTAAATCTAATTTTTAATTTTAATATTAAATTTTAATTTAAATATATAATATAAAAAAATCACAATTATAATTGGAGCCACTATAACCTGAACATTTGCATAAAAACTATTTTGGACAAACTTTAAGGCACTCTCTGAAAGAACTATAACAACTAAACCCGCAATAAATACTCCAGTTTTATATTTATTATAAAGTAAACTCTCTTTTGAATTAACAATTAGTAGTAGAGAAATTAAAATTAATACTGGCAGATATAATGGTATTATAAATCTTTTATACATTTCTTGAAAAATATTATCTAAACTTCCAACACTACAGTTAAGGCCAAAATTAGCTGGTGCATCATTAACTAAATCAGGAATAAGAGTTAAATTTTTATTAAAATAATAGCCTAGACATTTAATATGATCCATAGTGGATGTTTCTTGAACTTTAGCTTGAATTATTATGTCAGAATCCAATTGAGACAATGTAAAGTCAGACTTACTAAAATAAAAATTAGTTATTTTTTTATTTACGAGATTTATTGTTTGACCATTATAGAGAACTAAAACTTTAGAATTATTGATTGTTTTAAATACACCTGTTTTTGCGACTGTAATTTGATACTTATTATTTCCGCTATCTTTTTTTAAATATATGTTTTTAAGATTACCATCTTTATCTTTTTCATCTGCATAAATGGTTAAATTCTTAATATTATCATTAAACTTTTTTGGTTTTACAAAACTTTCAAAAAAATCTACGCTTGAATTTTTTATAATTGATCTAGAAATTGCTTGTGATGTTGGGACAACATAAGCTGTTAATAATATTTGGATCGCCATTAAAATAATAGAAAACTTTAAAAAAAAATTTACTAATTCAATTTTATTTATTCCAAAATTCCAAAAAATCATTAACTCATTGTTTGATTCATACTTTTGAAGAATGTATGAGAAGCTAAAAAATGCTGCAAAGGGAATTATTTTACTAATTATTTTTGGAAAATTTAGAAGTGTATAATTTAAATAAACACCGTAATCTCTTCCATCTTCAACAATAATATCTAAGTAATTAACAGCCTGAAACACCCAAATAATGACACTTGCACTTATGAGAGCGATCAAAAAAAATACAATAGAATCCAGAAGTATTTTTCTAAATAAAATTTTTTTCATTGAAATATGATATTTTTACTCATATATAGCATTCAACCCGTATAGAGTGTATTAAAATTTATGTCTATTAAGATTAATTATCAAAATAATAACTTAAATAAATCTTCAGCAAATCTTGTCTTATTTGTTGATGAAAGTTTCAATATTAAAGGTTTAAAGAAATTAATTTCAAATACCGACTTTTCTTATATATCTGACTTACTAAAGACTAGTGATTTAAAAAAAAACTTACTTTATTTTGAAATAAATTCAAAAAAAACAGTATTTTTAGTATCTATTAAAAAAGACTTAAAAACTTCTGATATAGAAAATTTAGGAGCTAGATTTCACGGGCTTATAAATTATAATAAAAATAAAAATGATTATTTTATAAATTCAGACACTATTAATAGTAAAATAAAAAATTTTATAGGATATTTTCTTCATGGATTGAAATTAAAGTCATATGAATTTAATATTTATAAATCAAAAAAAAATAAAAAAATTGTTTTCATAAATGTTGTTGGAAAAAAGAATAAAATATCCACTAAAGATCATTTAAGATTTAAAGCCCTAGAAGAAGGAAGCTTTTTTGCAAGAGACCTTGTATCGGAACCAGGAAATATCTTACACCCAGATGAATATGCAAAAAGAATAAATACACTTAAAAAATTAGGATTAAAAATAAATATATACGATGAAAAGAAATTAAAAAAACTTGGAATGAATGCCTTACTTGGCGTAGGACAAGGAAGTATTCGAGGATCATACCTTGTAACAATGGAGTGGAATGGAGCAAAAAATAACTCTAATCCTTTAGCTTTTGTTGGAAAAGGAGTTTGTTTTGACACTGGTGGTTACTCTTTAAAACCAGCAAAATTTATGGAAGACATGACTTATGACATGGCAGGCTCAGCTACTGTAGTAGG
>Ga0209383_1002774_pt1 | contig 10086 bp, 9 predicted proteins | sample CoawatmetaG02DNA_FD_187510 | JGI IMG/M metagenome (GOLD analysis project Ga0209383, IMG submission 187510) | Marine microbial communities from the West Antarctic Peninsula - Coastal water metaG029-DNA (SPAdes) (version 2) | ecosystem: Environmental > Aquatic > Marine > Coastal ... | reverse complement strand
ACAAAATGATACATAAAAAAAGAAGAGAAGAGTTGTTAAGCAAGCTAGGAGATGATGCAGTAGTAATTGTATCTACAAATAGTGAACAAAAAAGAAACAGTGATGTCAACTATCCCTTTCGACCAGATAGTAGTTTTTGGTATCTTACTGGCTTTATAGAGCCTGATGCGATTGCAGTTTTCTCTAAAAATAATTACAGTATTTTTTTAAGGCCTAAAGATAAAACTCAAGAAATATGGAATGGGGTGAGACTTGGAGTTGATCTTGCGCCTGAAACTTTATTAGTGGACCATGCTTATGATATTGATACTTTTACTGATCAAATTAAGATACTAATAAACAAAGAATCATCTTTATATTTTGATAAGCCAACTTTTGATGGCTGGAAAAATAGAGCAAGCACTAATACCCTTAATAAAACTATTACTTCAATTTTTGAAAGTAGCATTCAACCTTTAAACCCATATTTGTCAGAAATGAGACTTATTAAAGATGCTACTGAAGTAAAAAATATGCAGACTGCAGCAAATCTTGCTTCAAAAGCACATATGAAGGCTATGGTGAGAACTCAGCCTGGGCTCTATGAGTACAACATTACCGCTGAATTTGACTCGATATTTAAAAATGAAAACTCAGAGCACTCTTACCCTCCAATTGTTGCAGGAGGAGAAAATGCGTGCATACTTCATTACAATGAAAACAATAAATTATTAAATGATGGCGACCTTCTTCTCATAGACGCTGGCTGTGAAATACATGGTTACGCATCTGATATTACAAGAACCTTCCCAGTTAATGGAAAGTTTAGTAATGCCCAAAAAGAATTATATGAAATTGTCTTAAATGCCCAGATACAAGCTATTGCTTCTATTATGCCAGGTGGGGATGTAAATAAGCCACATGAAATTGCTTGTGAAATTATTACAAGAGGGCTTATGAAGCTGGGGATAATGAATGATATCAGCAATTTAAGGGAATTCTATATGCACGGAACAGGACACTGGTTAGGGTTAGATGTTCATGATGTTGGCGCTAAAGAAATTGACAACTCTTTTCGAAAATTTGAAGTGGGTATGGTAACAACAGTGGAGCCCGGAATCTACATCCGTAAGAATGATAAAATTGATCCAAAATATTGGAATATTGGAATCAGGATTGAAGACGATGTTCTAGTGACTGAAGATGGAAATCATATCTTGTCTGAAGCAGCTATTAAAAATGTAGATGATATTGAACATCTAATGAGCCAAAGCTAACCATGAATATAAATCAAGCCATCAAAGCTGTTATTACAAAAAAAGATCTAAATGAAAGTGAAATGCTTGACGTAATGAATAGCATTATGACTGGCCAAACAACGGATGCACAGATTGGTGCTTTTTTAGTTGGTCTATCTATGAAAGGTGAAACAATTGAAGAGATTACTGCCAGCGCAAAGGTAATGCGATCACTAGCAACTTCGGTTGAATTAAGCAGTACTGAGTATCTTGTTGATACTTGCGGAACTGGCGGAGATGGCCTGGGTTTATTCAATATATCAACTGCATCTGCCTTTGTTGTTGCTGCTGCAGGGGGTAAGGTTGCAAAGCATGGTAATCGATCTATTTCATCAAAATCTGGGAGCGCAGATGTTCTAGAAGCAGCAGGAATAAATCTTAACTTAAGTCCCGAAGTCATCAGTAAATGTATTGAAAAAATAGGCGTTGGTTTTATGTTCGCGCCAGCACATCATAGCGCAATGAAACACGCAATTGGCCCACGAAAAGAACTAGCAGTTAGAACTATATTTAATGTTTTAGGGCCCCTAACTAATCCAGCTAAGGCTCCTAATCAGGTTATTGGAGTTTACGATAGAAGTCTAGTTGAGCCAATCGCTAATGTCCTAAAAAGCCTTAAATCTAGACATGTTATGGTGGTCCATTCTGCAGATGGACTTGATGAATTTTCTGTAGCCGATAAAACCTTTGTAGCCGAATTACATAATGATGAAGTCTCAACCTACACTGTTCATCCAGATGACTTTGGATTAAAGTTAGGCAATCTTAACGACATTAAAGCAGAAAATGCTGATGAGTCACTTTCTCTAATTTATGAAGCCTTTTCTGGGCAAAATGGTACTGCAAAAAATATCGTTGCTTTCAATGCTGGAGCCGCTATCTATGTAAGCGGTCTCGTAGACTCGCTAAACTCAGGAATTGAAAAGGCGAACCAAATATTATCAGATGGAAGCGCAAAAGAAAAACTTGAAGAATACATTTTCGCTAGCAATAATTAAATTAAATATGAATAAAAAAACTAATCTTATCTGGATTGACCTTGAAATGACAGGGTTAATTCCTGAAAGTGATGTCATTATTGAGATAGCCACAGTAGTTACTGATGCAAATCTAAATATAATAGAAGAAGGTCCCTCATTAGCTATTCATCAAGCCAGAGATCTACTTGATGGAATGGATGAATGGAATACAAACCAACACAATCGATCTGGACTTGTAAAAAGAGTACTAGAAAGTAAAGTTTCTTCTGCTGAGGCAGAATCCAAGACCCTAGATTTCCTTATTAAATATGTCGAACAAGGGGCATCGCCAATGTGTGGCAACTCGATTTGTCAGGATAGAAGATTCTTATACAACTATATGCCAAAGTTAGAAAAGTTTTTTCACTATCGCCATATCGACGTTTCTACATTAAAAGAACTAGCTGTTCGATGGAAGCCAAGCATTATTTCTTCCTCATATAAAAAATCTAGACACCTAGCTTTATCGGATGTTTACGACTCTATTGATGAATTAAAGCACTACAGAGAGCACTTTATTAAAGCGTAAATTGACTTACTTATCCCCCGCTAAAATTAATTTATTTTTACACGTAACCTCGAAAAGGGATGATGGTTATCATAACCTTCAAACTATTTTTCAGCTTCTGGACTATTGCGACGAGATAAGCATTAATTATAGAAGTGATGGGGCAGTTAAAAGAGTTAGTGGCAATGAGGAGATTGTTCATGATCAAGATCTACTTGTTCGCAGCGCCATTATACTTAAAACAATGGCTGGGGCAAGGGGTGGTGCAGATATTGCTATAGTTAAAAAAATACCTGTGGGTGGCGGGCTTGGAGGTGGTAGTTCAAATGCAGCGACTGTTTTAATTGCTCTCAATAAGCTTTGGAATCTTAATTTATCTAAAGAAGAGTTAATGGATATTGGCCAAAATCTTGGTGCAGATATCCCTTTATTTGTTGATGGTCATAGCTCATGGGGGGAAGGTATTGGAGAAATACTTACTCCAATAAACCTACCAAAATATTTTTATTTAATTGTTTCAATTGGTAAACAAATAACCACAAAAGAAATTTTCACGCACAAAGCATTGACAATGTCCTCAGTACAAAGGAAAATGACTGACTTTTCAATGGTCTCTAATCCTCATAACGACTGTTTAGTTGCCGCAATTGATTTGGAAAGTGAGATAGAAGAGGTTTTAACTCATCTAGACTCAACTGAAAACCACATTGGAATTGCAAGAATGACTGGAACTGGATGCTGTGTTTTTATTGCCTTTGAAAAAGAAAAAGATGCGTTGATAGCAAATAATAAATTGCCATCACAATGGTCTAGTTTTGTTGCAAAAGCGATTGATAGATCACCATTACACAATTGGGGTGTAGCCAAGTGGTAAGGCATCGGGTTTTGATCCCGTGTACCGATGGTTCGAATCCATCCGCCCCAGCCATATTTTTAAATTTACTGTTAATTCAAAAAGAATATTAGTATCATGAGTGAAAATGTATATCAATTTAATTTTAATCAACTTGATGGAAAAGAAGTTTCATTGAGTGATTTTAAAGGTAAGGCAATTTTAGTTGTAAATACTGCAAGTGCATGTGGACTAACATATCACTACACTGGTCTAGAAAAGCTCTATCAAAAATATAAAGATGAAGGGCTAGTAATCATTGGCTTTCCTTGTAATCAATTTGGCACACAAGAGCCTGGGACTTCAGAAGAAATACAAAAGTTTTGTAGTTTAAATTATGACGTTACATTTCCCATGTCTTCAAAAGTCGAAGTGAATGGAAAGAATGAGCATCCACTTTTCAAATACTTAAAAAGCGAGCTAAAGGGAACATTAACTGATAGTGTAAAGTGGAATTTCACTAAATTTCTAATTGATCGTGATGGTGTTCCTTTTAAGCGCTTTAGTTCAACTATTGAACCTGAAGATATTTCATCATCAATAGATAAAGTACTATAAATCTTGATTCTATTACAAAACTATTGTGCTTAGCTACGTAATTTGTTTGTATAATTGCACCCTACATCAATAAAAGCCTAATTGGATGTCTCTAGAAAGAATAAAGATCTTTAGCGGAAACGCAAACCCTGATCTCTCATCCGAAATTATTACAAATCTTAATATCAGTCAAAGTAAGGCCTTTGTGGGTCAATTTAGTGATGGCGAAGCTCAAGTTGAAATTCTTGATAATGTACGTGGATGCGATGTGTTTGTTATTCAGCCAACCTGTGGCCCTTCATCAGCTGAAACTTTAATGGAGTTACTAATAATGGTTGATGCCCTAAGGCGCTCTTCTGCGGGAAAAATCACAGCTGTTGTTCCATATCTTGGCTACTCTAGACAAGATAGGCGCTCGAGATTAACACGCGTTCCGATAACTGCAAAACTTGTCGCTCAATTAATTGAAACGTCAGGTGTTGACCGCATATTGACAATGGACTTACATGCGGATCAAATCCAAGGTTTCTTTAATATTCCAATTGATAATATATACGCACAGCCTATTCTTGTAAAAGATATTTTAGATCATAACTATCAAGATGTAGTTGTGGTATCCCCAGATGTTGGTGGAGTAGCAAGAGCAAGAGCAGCAGCGAAAAGAATTAATGATGCAGACCTTGCAATTATTGACAAGAGACGGCCAGCACCAAACTTAGTTAAAGTCATGAATGTAATTGGTGATGTAGAAGGGCGCACTTGCATAATGATTGACGACATGGTTGATACTGCCGGAACACTCTGCCAGGCCGCTGAAATATTAAAGGAAAAGGGCGCAAAGAAAGTTGTTGCGTACGCAACCCATGCAGTTCTTTCTGGTGGTGCCATAGAAAATATATCAAACTCTAAGCTGGACGAACTGGTAATTACAAACACTATCCCATTAACGAATAAAGCAAAAAAATGCAGCAAAATTAGGCAATTGTCAATTGCTACGACCCTTGCAGACGTTATTCGTAGAATTAGTGATGAACAATCCATCAGTACAATTTTTGCAGATTCAAACTAATCCTGCGCCTCTATAGCGCTGAATTAATGGTAAAAACAATCTACTCTTTTAGGTATAATTTCCTCTCTGTTTTGAAAAAATCAAATTATGAAAACAACTACTGAAGCTCACAAAAAAGCCCTTAATAGTCTTATAACAATTGGAAAAGAGCAAGGTTACCTAACTTACTCAGAAATCAATGATCTCTTACCAGAGGACTTATTAACGCCTGAACAGGTTGAGCCAATTGTAACAATTTTAGAAGAAATGGATATATTGGTCGCAGATGAAGCGCCTGATGCTGATGAGTTAGTAATGAAGTCGGGTGGAAAAGCAGAATCTAGCTCTGCAGAAGTTGCAGTAGCTGCTCTAGCTGCTCTTGATTCAGAATTTGGAAGAACTACTGACCCTGTTAGGATGTATATGCGAGAAATGGGAGTAGTTGAACTTTTAGAGCAAAAAGATGAAGTTCGTATTGCAAAAGAAATTGAAGCAGGTGTTTATCAAATACTACAAGCAATTTCACTTTACCCTGAAATCTCTGACTATTTCTTCAAGGCCTATACAAGATTAGAAGAAGGTAAATGTAAGATGACTGATGTTGTTATTGGTTACCAAGGTGATGCTGAAGAATTTGAAGAAAAACAAGTGCTTATTAAAGAAAAGCAGGCCCTACTTGATGAAAAACAAGCGCAGCTTGATGCAATGGAAACTGATGAGCTTTCAGAAGACCTTGATGAGGATGAGGAAGAAGATTTTGATGAGTTAGAGTATACAGGCCCTGATGAGGGAATGGTATATGAGCGCTTTGATAAAATACAAAAATCACATAATAGCTATGTTAAATCTTTTGAGAAGAATGGTTATCTTGATGATAAGACTGTTAAAGCTAGACAAAAATTTTCTAGCTGTATTTCTGAACTAAGACTTGCGCCAAAACTTGTTAGCACAATGATGGAGCTTGTTTCAAGTCGAGTAGATAAAGTGAAAAAAGAAGAAAAGCATATTCGTCAAGTCTGTCTTGATGCTGGTATGAGCTCAGAGCTTTTTTATGCATCATTTCCAGGAAATGAAACGAATTTTGATTGGCTCAAATCTATTGATCTTGATAAAGCAACTCTTAAAGCATTAGAAATAACTGGAAAAGAAATTTATTATTCACAAAAAGGCCTTTTAGAGCATGAAGAAGCAATGAAGTTAACAGTTGCAGAGCTTAAAGAAATAAATAAAAGACTTCGAAAAGGCGACAGAAAAGCTAAAGTTGCCAAAAGTCAAATGATTGAAGCTAATTTAAGACTTGTAATTTCAATTGCCAAAAAATACGCAAATCGTGGCCTACAATTCCTAGATCTTATCCAAGAAGGTAATGTGGGGTTAATGAAGGCAGTAGACAAATTTGAATATCGTAGAGGTTATAAATTTTCAACCTACGCTACTTGGTGGATTCGTCAGGCAATTACTAGATCAATTGCTGATCAAGCGCGCACTATTCGTATTCCAGTTCACATGATTGAAACTATCAACAAACTAAACCGAGTAAGACGCCAACTTCTTCAAAGGTTTGGAAGGGAAGCTACTCCAGAAGAGCTTTCAGTTGAAATGGAATTACCAGAATATAAAATAAATAAAATACTTAAAATCGCTAAAGAGCCTTTATCAATGGAAAACCCAGTTGGTGATGATGAAGACTCTACAATTGGTGATTTTATCGAAGATACAAACCTTTCTTCGCCTGTCGAAGTCACAACTCGTGAAAGTCTTAAAGAAACTACTGGTGACCTTTTAGCTAATTTATCACCTCGAGAAGCTAAAGTATTAAAAATGCGATTTGGAATAGACATGAGCACAGACCACACGCTTGAAGAAGTAGGCAGACAGTTTGATGTTACTCGTGAAAGGATTCGCCAAATTGAAGCCAAGGCGCTTAGAAAGCTTAGGCATCCTTCTCGAGCACATAAACTTCAAAGCTTTTTAGAATAGCTCTTCTACGGGCCTATAGCTCAGTTGGTTAGAGCACTCGACTCATAATCGATTGGTCCTTGGTTCAAGTCCAAGTAGGCCCACCATATATATAAAAACCTAGTTTAATACTAGGTTTTTTATTGTGCAAATTAAAACTTGTCATCATCAAGATATACTGGCTCAATAACTGATTCATTAATAAAGCCATTATCATTTTTAATACTATAAGCCTTTGCATTTGGTAAAGACGATACACAGAGCTCAAGCTTTCCATCTATAAAGTGCGCAGCAACTCCATCATCACAAGCAATTCCTGGCACCATGGTGCCATTTAGAATAGCTTTATGATATTCAGGTCTTCTTTGAACTTCAGTATCAAAATGTGGACAGTTACTGCCTGAAAGAAAGCCTAAACAATCTAGTGGGAGCAATTTACCAGTCTTTGAATCAGTTAAGCCTTGTTCAAACCAACAAATAGATCCCGCACTAAGTCCAGCCATTATTGCACCATTACACCATGCCTCGTGTAAAAACTTATCAAGGCCCCACTCCTTCCAAAGAACCAAAAGGTTTCTTGTATTACCACCACCAACATAAAAAATATCTTTTTCTAAAACAAAACCTCTCAAGTCACCTTCTGGTGGACTAAATAAAGATAAGTGGCTTGTTTCACAACTAAGCTTTTTATATGAAGAATAAAAACGTTTTTTATAACTCTCATCATCTCCACTTGCGGTAGGTATAAAACAAACTTTAGGATTTTTTTTGTCAGTCAAAGACAATAAGTACTTATCCAATTTAAGATTCTCTGGCTTAGAAGTAAATCCTCCACCGCCCATAGTTAATATCTGTTTTTTCATATTCTTATTTTTATCGTATTAATAAAAATAAATTTTACTTAAGATATCTTTCGAGTAAAAAATAATTTTAACTGTGAATGATATAATTTGTCTTATGCCAGCCAAAATTCTTTCAGAACTAATAACTCTTACTGTCGAGGTAGGAGAAATTATTATGTCTCATCGTAAAAATTCAGCAACCTTCAGCATGAAGAGTGACAATACTCCTGTAACTCAGGCTGATAAAGAATCAAATGAGTTAATCATAAATACTTTAAGAAAACTCACCCCTAACACGCCAATATTATCTGAAGAATCATCTAACATCCCTTTTTCTGTTCGAAAATCTTGGGATAAATACTGGTTAATTGATCCTTTAGATGGAACTCGTGATTTTATAGATGGCTCACCAGACTTTTGTATTAGTATTGCCCTTATTCGTAATAATTACCCAGATTTTGGTTTAATTTATTCACCATTTCACAAAGTCCATTACTATCGCCTGCCAAGTCAATCATCAATGAAGATGATTGGTAATATGAGTCATAAGATTTCTACAAAAAAACCTAGAAGATGGGAAAAAATCGTAGTGGGAAGATACTCAAATAACAATAAACCTCTTAAAAATTATCTTAATTCTAAAACAAATTATGAAACTTTTCAACTGGGAAGTGCACTTAAATTTTGTTTAATAGCTGAAGGAATTTATGATTGCTACCCAAAATTTGGTCGCTGTTCAGAATGGGATACTGCAGCTGGGGTATATATTCTTGAAGGTGCTGGAGGAACAGTTCTCGATCTAAATAATAAGCCCTTAACTTATAATTTTAGGGAAGATAACTTAAGTCCAGCCTTTAGAGCTTCAGGGTATCAAGAAAATCTCAAAGATAAATCGATCGCAGCAACATCTTTTGTAACTGAGCCAATTGAAATATAGTCAACTCCAGTCTCTGCATAACTAATAATATTTGCTTCGTTCACTCCACCTGAAGCCTCAATTGGGTAGATGCCTTGCGCAATTTTGACAGCCTCTCTGAGATCTATAAGACTAAAGTTATCACAAAGGACTCTTGTTATCCCTTTTATTTTTAGCACAGAATGAAGCTGCTCCATAGTCTCTACTTCAACAACAATTGACTTATCAGGATATTTTTTAAGTGCTTTATTTATAGATTTATCAAGGGAGGCAATCGATAAAATGTGATTTTCTTTTAGCATAATACAGTCATAAAGTCCCATCCTATGGTTCACACCACCTCCACACTTAACAGCATATTTTTGTGCTTTTCTTAAGCCTGGTATTGTTTTTCTTGTATCAAGTAATTGTGCCTTTGTTTCACTTATAAGGTTAACAAGATAATTCGTTTTAGTTGAAGTGCCACTTAGAATTTGAAGAAAATTAAGTGCCGTTCTTTCTGCAGTAATGATTGCTCTAGAGTTTCCTTCAATATTGCAAATAATCATGCCAGGCTGAACTTCATCACCATCCTTCAAATTCCATTTTATTTGTATACTTTGATCAAGAGATAAAAAGCATAAGTCAAAATATTCTGTCCCACATATAATCGCACGGTCTCTACAAACTATTTCAGCATTGATTATTACGTTGTCAAGAAGGCTTGAAGATAAGTCTCCAGAACCTATATCTTCTGAAAGAGCTAACTCAACTATTTTTATTAACTGTCTATCCATGCAAAAACTCAATAATTGCTTCAGCAGATTTAGCGCTTGCTTTTTGATTTAAAAGGCCATGAATTTTTTCCAACTCTTTAACTAATTTTGTATTATCTGATTCAATCAAGTTCATAGCATGTTCAAAAATATTTTCACCACTAACATCATTTTGAATTAATTCAGGGACAATCTCTCTCCCCAATATTTGATTTGGAAGTGAAATATTTTTAGTGTTTAGTAGCCGTTTAACAATCTGATAACTCACTTTTGAAAGTTTATAAACAACAACCATTGGAACAGCAAGTAATGCCACTTCAAGGGTTGCAGTTC
>Ga0209383_1002770_pt1 | contig 10095 bp, 13 predicted proteins | sample CoawatmetaG02DNA_FD_187510 | JGI IMG/M metagenome (GOLD analysis project Ga0209383, IMG submission 187510) | Marine microbial communities from the West Antarctic Peninsula - Coastal water metaG029-DNA (SPAdes) (version 2) | ecosystem: Environmental > Aquatic > Marine > Coastal ... | reverse complement strand
GTTAGACTCACCAAGAATCTTTATGATCATCTTAGTAAGCAAGACGAGGTAGCAGTAGATATCGAACATAAAACTGCTGATATTATTAAGACACAAACCGATAACGGTATGATACTTAATGAGGAGCGAGCTTACGAACTGTTAGCCGAGATGAAGGAAAAGGTATTAGACATAGAGGACGAGGTACACAAAAGATTTGAGCCTTTACCTTTATGGATAAACTTACCTCACCCAAAAGATAAAATGAAGAATAAAGATGGCACTATATCTAAACGCTATCAGGCACAGTTAGATAAGGGTGCTCATTTTTATGATGAGTTAGATGCCGACGGAGACCCTGCTATAGCTAAGTGCGAAGTAAAGCAATGTGCTTGGGGATACTTTGAGTACCCTGACTTTAATCTAGGCTCACGTCAGCAGATAGCTAAGTATCTACAACATTTTGGGTGGAAGCCTAAAAAGTTTACTGATAAAGGTAATGTTATTGTTGATGAGAAGATACTTAAATCTGTGAGGATACCTGAAGCACAGTTGATTGTTGATTACCTTACTATTACCAAGCGTGTTGCTATGGTTAAAAGTTGGGTTGAAGCTATTAATGAAGACACAGGTAGAATACACGGTAACGTCAATTCTTGTGGAGCCGTTACAGGAAGAATGACACACTCTAAGCCTAACTGTGCTCAAGTCCCTGCAACTAAGCACCATAAGAAAACTGGTGAGGTCCTATGGGGTTTTGATGGTGGTTACGGTGCTGACTGTAGAGATCTATGGATTGTTCCTGTTGGATACAGTTTGGTGGGTTGTGATGCTAGTGGCCTAGAACTTAGAATGTTAGCACATTATATGGATGATACAAAATACACCAATGAAATACTTAACGGTGATATACATACTGCTAATCAAAAGTCAGCAGGGTTACAAACTAGAGATCAAGCCAAGACTTTTATCTATGCGTTCCTATATGGTGCGGGTGATGCTAAGATTGGTGAGGTATCTAATGGTGGTGCGAAGCACGGACGTATGCTAAAGAAAAACTTTCTTGATAATACTCCTGCTTTGAAATTACTGCGTGAGAAGGTTACACAGTCTAGCGAGAAGGGTTGGGTAACTGGGTTAGATGGTCGTAAGCTACACATACGCTCTCAACATTCAGCACTTAATACTCTACTACAGAGTGCAGGTGCGGTTATAATGAAGAAAGCGTTGGTGCTATTGGATACATATGCTACACAGTACAAGATAGATTATAAGTTTGTACTAAATGTACACGATGAATTTCAATGTGAGGTCAGAGATGATCAAGCAGATTTCTTTGGAGGTCTAGCGGTAGGGGCTATCGTTCAAGCAGGTAAATCTTTTAACTTAAACTGTCCTCTGGACGGCGAATATAAGGTAGGTAAAACGTGGCAACAGACACACTAGTAAAATATATGAAAGATAAAGTAGTTATTACTATGGACAGAGAAGAATATTCAAACCTTTGTGATGGTTATAACAAACTAAGAAGTGCTAATCAAATGATGTGTGAGACACAGGACTTATATCTTAGTGATATGAGAAACTTAGAGAAACTTGGATATCATATGAGTCACTTAGGTTTTGTCAGAGGTGAGAACCATTGGCAAGATGTTAGTATTCCAAAGGAGCAGAAGTAATGAGTTATTATAATACAAATAAAGAAACAGGGACTACTCTAGAAAATTCAAAACGCAGAGCCATAAGTCAAGAAGATGTTATTATGGGCCTTTTTAGAGAAGGGGATTTACTCTCTCCTGATGAAGTGTTAAACATATGTAATGAAGAAAAGAGTTATCTTTTAACGAGCATCAGAAGAGCCCTAACAAACCTAACTACTAAAGGATTGTTGGTTAAGAATGATGTATTCAAAATAGGAGTATATGGAAAGAAGACACACACTTGGTCTTTATCTAAAGAGGATACAAAATGAAAACGACAGACACAGTAGTTAGCGACATATATCATATGATTGACACCAAAGAAATTCCTGAAGGTGTAGATGTCGAACAGATAGTCGAGTCATTTGGTGAGAAGTGTAAAGAAATGATGCGTAACAATATCACAGAGAGTAAGTTTGACAGGCGTAAACTTAGGATGTCTAACATAGGTAAGAAGGATAGACAGTTGTGGTATTCTTATAATGGCTATAAAGGTGAGGAACTTATGCCCCACACTAGAATCAAGTTCCTTTATGGTCACTTGATTGAAGAGATGGTACTAGCCCTTACGAAGCTCTCTGGACACTCTGTAACAGACGAACAGAAGCAAGCTGAAGTAGATGGTATTAGAGGATCTATGGACTGTAAGATTGATGGTGTATTGACAGATGTTAAGTCAGCATCCCCTTATGGCTTTAAGAAATTCAAAGATGGCTCATTGATTGATGATGATCCTTTTGGATATGTAGATCAAATCAAAGGCTATGCTGAGTCTGAGAAAACTACAGATGTAGGTTGGTTAGTTATGGATAAAACTAATGGACACCTGACGTACCTCAAGTATGATATGGCTGATGAATCTCAATGGTATTGGTCTAAGTTAAACTTTTTCTCTATAACAGAAAGAATAAAAAACATAAAGAGAGTAGTCAAAAACGATACGCCACCAAAGAGATGCTATGACACGATAGCTGATGGTAAGTCAGGTAATATGAAACTTGCTGTAGGATGTAGCTATTGCGCCTACAAGCACGAGTGTTGGGGTAAAGAACTTAGAACTTTTATTTATTCTACTGGTCCGCGTTACTTAGTTAAAGTAGAAAACTTGCCAAAAGTTTTGGAGGTTGATGTAGATGGCAATAAAATTTCGGAGTAAGCTAGAGAAAGAGTGCTATGCGGCACTAGGAAGTGACTGGAAGTATGAGCCTTGTCGAGTAGCCTATACTATTCGCAAGAATTACACCCCTGATTTTGTTAAAGGTAAGTTCTTTATTGAAGTCAAGGGGTTCTTCAGGAGTGGGGATAGACAGAAGTATAAATCAATTGCCGAGCAAATGCGATTTGAAGGCAAAGAGTTAATATTTTTAATGCCCCGCCCTGACGCTAAGGTTGCTAAAGGTAATAAGATCACTTACACACAATGGTGTAATAAAAATGATATTACTATATTTTCAACAAAACAGATAAAGGAGTTAAAAGAATGGACCAAGATAATATAAATCCTAACCATTATAAAAAAGGTAATATCGAGTGTATAGATTTTATTCTAGATCAAGATATGGATTACCTTACCGCCAGTATTTGTAAATATTTATTTAGGTGGAGAGATAAGAATGGAGTAGAGGATTTAAAGAAAGCTCAATGGTTCTTAGCAAAGCTGATAGAGCACGAAGGAGGGCAGTATGGCTCTAACTCTGAATGAACTAAAAGAAAGAATAGTTCAAGAGGCAATAGATCCTTGTCTTATTTGCGAAGTATTAGACATATCCACGGAAGAATTACTTCACGAATTTGAAGATAAATTAATAGATAAACGAGAGGAGTTTGGCGATGATGATGATTTCTACTGAAAGTTTCATCCTTCTGATATTAGGATTATTAATAATAGGTGCTTTCTTATTATGGCAACACGGAAATAAATGCTATGATAAAGGAATAACAGATGCCGTCCAAATGCACAGAGAAGGAAGACTACACTACAACACTTACTTAGATGACAATGGTGAAAAGATGCTTAACATTGAAATCGACCCAATGGAGGATGAATAATGAATACACTACCAAATGATTACCAAAATTTTATAGCCCTGAGCAGATACGCTAGGTGGCTACCTGAAAAGAAAAGAAGAGAAACGTGGGAGGAAACTGTCGCTCGTTACTTTGACTTTATGGAAGTACACCTAAAAGAAAACACTAATCAAGAGTTGGTTCCTAGCACTAGAAAGATACTTGAAGATGCAGTTGTTAACTTAGAAGTTATGCCTAGTATGAGAGCTCTAATGACAGCAGGGCCTGCCTTAGCTAAGAATCATATAGCAGGGTATAACTGTGCTTACCTAAGTGTAGATCACCCTAAAGCATTTGATGAATGTTTGTTTGTCTTAATGCACGGCACAGGTGTAGGCTTTAGTGTTGAACGCCAGTTTGTTAACAAGCTACCTGAAGTACCAACAGATATGATAGATGTAGACGATATTATAGTAGTCCAAGATTCTAAGGAAGGTTGGCAGTCTGCGTTCCGTAAACTAATTACATACTTATATGATGGTGAGATGCCTAAGTGGGATTTCTCGAATGTAAGAGTAAAAGGTGCTAGGCTTAAAACCTTTGGTGGTAGAGCTAGTGGCCCTGAGCCTTTACTTGATCTGTTTAATTTTTCTACCAACATCTTTAAAGAAGCAGGTGGTCGTAAGCTAACAAGCTATGAGTGCCATAGAATGATGTGTAAGATAGCTGAGGTAGTTGTAGTGGGCGGTGTTAGACGAAGCGCCCTTATGTCATTATCTAATTTAACTGATGAACGTATGCGTAATGCTAAGAGTGGTCAATGGTGGGCAAATACACCAGAGATGGCTCTAAGTAATAATAGTGTATGCTATACAGAGAAACCTGACATAGGTATCTTTATGAAAGAGTGGACATCATTGTATGAGTCTAAGTCTGGTGAGCGTGGTATCTTTAATAGAGAAGCCGCAATTAAACAAGTAGCTAAAAGTGGTAGACGTGACACTAACCACGACTTTGGTTGTAATCCTTGTAGTGAAATATTATTGAGAGATGGACAGTTCTGTAACTTAACAGAGGTAGTCGTAAGAGCTCACGATAAACAGTCAGACATACTACGTAAGGTTAGACTAGCTACTATACTTGGTACATTCCAATCATCATTAACAAATTTTAAACGCTTACGACCTAAGTGGGTACACAATACAGAAGAAGAAGCACTACTAGGTGTATCTCTTACAGGTATTATGGACAATTCTTTTATGAATGGTAGTGAGAGAACAGATAGAGGTTATTATGGTAAGCGTAGCCTTCCTGATTTCCTTTCTGACTTACGTAAGGAAACTGTTAAGACAAATAAACATTGGGCTGATTTGATGGGTATTAATCCTTCTACTGCTACTACTGCTATTAAACCTAGTGGCACAGTTAGTCAGTTAGTTGATAGTGCTAGTGGTATACATACTAGACATAATGATTATTACCTTCGTAGAGTCAGGGCAGATGCCAAAGATCCAATAGCACAACTTATGGAAGATCAAGGTATTCCGTGTGAGCCTGATGTTATGAAACCTAACAGCGTTAAGGTATTTACATTTCCTATGAAAGCACCTGAAGGGGCTGTACTTAGGAACGATAGGACTGCTTTAGAGCAATTAGAACTGTGGCTTACTTATCAGAGACATTACTGTGAACATAAACCTAGTGTAACCATTAGTGTTAGAGAGCACGAGTGGATGGAAGTAGGAGCTTGGGTATATAAACACTTTGATGAAGTGTCAGGTGTCTCTTTTTTACCACACTCTGATCACTCATATCAGCAAGCACCTTATGAAGATTGTACTAAGAAAGAGTACACATCACTAGCTAAGAAGATGCCTAAGTCTGTAGACTGGGATTTGATTAGTGAATATGAACTTACAGATATGACAGTCGGAACCAAGACACTAGCTTGTACTGGTAGTGTGTGTGAGTTAGTTGACTTAGTTGAAGAGGAGAGTGACATAGAATGAATTTAATAATGATAGTTCTTGTAGGAGTAGGTATTATCTTTCTTGATGAAAGCTCAAAAGATTTGCCTACTATAATAGAGGAGCAGTTAATCTGTAAACCTTTTGATTCAACAATGTGTGATGGATGGGCAAAAGAATGAAAACACTTGCATATTTAATACTGTTGTCAGTTCTTATTATAAATACTTGTGCGAGCATTTCAATTTATTTCTGGCTTGATGCTTTTCAACCTCTGGAGTGGTGGCTTTGATATACGAGTATGAATGTAAAGATTGTAAATTAGAGTTTACCGAGATGCGTAAGATGAAGGACAGGGAAGAACCGATAGACTGTCCTTCTTGTAATGGTAAAGGTAAACACATTATAAGCACACCTATGTTTAGAACTTGTGGCTCAGGTCACGGGCAAGGAGCAGGGTGGAAAGGAGAGTGGAAATGAATGAAGCAAAATTAATTACTTTACTTAACACTAATGAGAATTATAACTTTGTTGCTATGGACGATAAGTTCTCTAGGTATGATGCTTTTGATACAGAGAATGGTATTATGCTAGAAATTAAATGCCGTAAGAAGCATTATGATGATACTCTCTTAGAGAAGATGAAGTATGATTGGAATAAAGCGTATGCCTTAGAGAATGACTTGTCTTTTATGTATGCCGTTAGTATGCCTGACAAAGGTGGACATAAGATTTATTTGTTTGATCCTATAATTATGGAAGAGGAAGACGAATATGATTTTAAATGGCACACTAGGAAGCTACCTGCTCAGACAGATTTTGCTAGAACTGAGTGGATAGATAAAGAGGTTGGCTATTTAAACATTGAGGATGCGATAGCGGTGCTACAGCAAAAGACTAGCCACTAACGGCCACCTACTAATCGGCTATACTTACGGCTGTAGTTAGACCTAGATGGTTTAGCTACGGCTTTTCTACGACTACCCCTACTAGATCGTCTAGGAGGACCACTACTCATCATACCAGTCTTAGGAGGAGGAGATACTATTTCAATTGGTTGTTTAGCTACTGGAGTGCTTACCTGACCTTGTTGTCTTCTAGTCTGGTCTGCTATGATTTGATTTTGTTTTTTAACTTCTCTTTCTTTTTTTAATTTGTCTAAGTTTAAAGAATTAATGTCAGTATTATCTTGAACCCCTTCACCTTTATGTACCATTTTACCACCACCAAATATATCTTGTATGTCTTCTGGTGTTATATCTATTTCAGGAGTATAACTTTGTTTAGTCCCAAATAAACCACCTGTGTTTATACTTTTAAGACCATAAGTATTACTTTTAAAATCAAACAATGTTCCTGATTTATCAAAGTTGGCCCGTCCGCCAGTTTCTGGGACACTAAAGCCAGCCGCCCCTAATGTATTTTGATAGGCGGCATTAGGGCTAGAGTACCCAGCACCTGCATTAAGTCCTTGTCCTAATCCTTTGCCTTGTGTATTAGGATTACTCCAAGTAGCCGCAGGGTCGTAATCTGTATAACCTATTTGATTACCTCTTGTCTCTCCAGTTTCTTTCATCCTATTCATCATTATATTTTTTAGGTATTCTTTTTGTTCATAGGTTTCAATTTGTCCGGCATCAACTCCTAATAATCCTTTGCCTAACATCATACCTTGAGTTGCCATATTGCCCACTTTGTTCAAAGGTATGTTGTTCTTTGTCATACCATCAAAGATATTTCTAGCAGAATCAGAAGCTATCTGACCAAAACTTTTAACACCATCTATTAAGAAATTATTTGCCATTACCAACTATACTCCGCTTTAATTTCTTCAAATCTTCTTTCTACAGGATCTGCAATTGCTTCTATTTCAGATAAACCACCAAACATAAATCCTGCTCCTGTCATACCCCACATTGTGTCTTGTAATTGATTAACTTCTATTCTGCTAAAACCTAATTTTTTTTCAAGAAGATTTCTAGTAGTTGTATCTAAACGTCCGTTATTGTTTCTCCAAGCGTGTGCCATACGTGTTCTAAAATATTTACTATTAATAGCAGTTTCTACTAAACCAATACCTATAGAAGGTCCAAATGTTTTACTTTTTGTTAACCCTTCACCTAATCGAGCTACCATTAAATTATGTACCAAATGACTTTTAGGACCTTCAGATGATCCTCCCATTTTTTTAGCTAAATCTTCTATTGCTCCAAAATATTTTATATTGTCAGGAGTATTAAAAAGTTTTTTAAGTGTTTCTATTCCTGTAGGATTCTTTAAAAGTTTTGTTAATAGTTTTCCATTATCCGCTAATAAATTTTCTGATACCCCTCTTTGTACACTTCCTTTTATTTGTCCTTTTATTTCAGGATTTTCAAAGAAATCTAATTTTTTCATAAATTTATCATATTTAGCCCAAGACATTCTTCCTTCGGTTATGTCTATTATAAGTTGTCCTGCCGCACCATCTTCATTAGCAGCAGCTAATATTTTTTTACCCATAGGATCATCTTGTAATTTTAACCAAGCCTGATAATCTTTTTTAGTTTTCATATAAGCATCTCCATCAACCTTGCTTAATCTATAGGCTCCTGCTTCTTCAGCGGCTATTATTGTTTTTCTATATTCAAACAAAGCATCTGCATCATTAGAATCATATCTTTTTGACGTTCCTTTTTTTGCTGCGTTAAATTCATTAGTAATAGCTTGTTTCATCTGTCTTAGCCCTAAAGCAGGAGTCATCTCTCCGTTTTCAACTTTTGCCATTATTCTTTCTAAAATAGGAAGATTAGCAAGGCCGGGAACTTTTTTAGGTGTTTGTTCAACAAGAACTTGATTACCGTTTCTGTCTATTTTATATTTTGGTTTAGGTATAGGACCATCAGTAGATTTTGTTAAACCTATATAATCATCATAAAGTTTTCTTATAGAAGGTATCCCTATTTTTATATTAGCATTATTAAAACCATCATTAAATTTTAACTCGGTATCGTCTACAAGTTTTCTAATACTTCCTGAAAGAGATACCGATCCTTCGGTCATTCCTCCCACAGTTTGTATAGAATCTCCAAGTTCTGAAACTGCTTGAGTTGTAGCGGCATTTTTACCACCGCCTAATTTTTGAGTTACTTTAGCTATTGCTTGAACAGGGTGTGTTACTAATCTTCCCGGAGAACCAATAAGTTTACCTATAGGTTGTACCGCTACAGGAATAACAGCTCCTAAAGCACCAGACATTGTAGCTTGAACTGGATCAATTTCCTCTCTTAATCCACTTTGTACTTCTAATGCTTGTCTTTCTACATCTGAAGTTGCTGAAATAGTTGCTCCAGCAACGGCAATTGATGTTCTAGGTCCTAAAAAATTTTTAAGTGCATTTAGTCCTAAAAATTTAGACCCCGCAACTTTAGCAAGTGTTCCAACTCCTCCAGAACCTATTAAATCAACTCCAACTCCTGTAAGCACTCCTTTGGCTTGTTCGCCAAAATTCCTTGAGCCATCACCAGTAGCCCTAGTTTTCATATAAGTGTTTAATCTAGTTCTCATACTATTTTTAGCAGCTTCATCAGCAAAAGGAAGTTTAGTTAATTCATAACCTCCAGCAACAATAGATCCGTCTAATAGATTAAAATATTCAAAATCTTTTTCTATTAACTCAGTTAGAGTCATATCTTTTTGTTCATCAAAGTTTACATCAGTATCTAAAAAATAATTATCTTTTAAAGTCTGAGTATAATTTTCTTTATAAGGAAGTTCTTCAAAAGAATAAGCTAATGTAGTATTTAAAAGATCAGAAACTTTTTGAGCGTTTGCTAAAGAGTTTGCAACCTGTTCTTTATTAAAGCCTTCTGTTTTGCTTTCATCCATAAATTTCTTTAGCAAGACACCAGCTTGTAACCTTTGTTCGTTTCTTAGCTTATAACTTTTTAACTTTTCTTCGTTAGATAATTCTGCCATTTTAATTAGCTCCTGATGCTTCTAACAACGCTTCTAAGTCTGCTAATAAATCCTCAGTTTCTTGTATTTTAATTGCCGTGTCTTCAATTAACTGATCAGCAGGAATTTCTAAACCTTTAGCAATTTCAGATGAAGTAGGAAGTTTAACTTTATTTTCTTCTTTATTAGACCATTCAGCAAGATGTGTTCCCCATTGTGCTTGAGTTGGAGTTCTTCCAGCATCTCTTTCGCGTGCTGACCATCTAGCCATTTCAGCACCTTTGTTTTTTCTATATGTTGCGTATGCTCTAGCTGTTCTTATAATAAGATCATTACCAACCTTAGTCTTTTTAAGTCCTGCTGTAGCGTCTTGAAAGGCTTGAAATTCTGTATCTGAAATAGCACCTTTAGTTTGAGCAATATAACCTAAAGCCATATCCATAGCGTTAGAAGCAAACAATTCTCGTTTACCTGCCATTGTTTTGTCAACACCAAAGAAATCTGCA
>Ga0209383_1002769_pt1 | contig 10099 bp, 10 predicted proteins | sample CoawatmetaG02DNA_FD_187510 | JGI IMG/M metagenome (GOLD analysis project Ga0209383, IMG submission 187510) | Marine microbial communities from the West Antarctic Peninsula - Coastal water metaG029-DNA (SPAdes) (version 2) | ecosystem: Environmental > Aquatic > Marine > Coastal ... | reverse complement strand
GGAAACGCCCCTTAAAGGTAATTGGGAACAAGAAGAAATTAAGTATGCTTTAATTAAGTATTGTAGGAATAACCCATTGAAAGATTCATACGATGCAGCAGTAGATATATTTAAGCAACTTCGATAATATAAATAGGAACAACCAAAACTACTCTGTTACTTTGGAGTAGAACAGGTTGTTCCTCTTTAGAGGTCAATTTTCGACCTTTTGGCTTCTTCTGACTGTCGTACCATTCACTCATTTTCAGAAGAAGGATTGTCACATAGTTTTTTACTGCCAATTCCATTTAAGTTCGCTAAAGACAAACTCGGGACCAGGAAAGTTCCTACCATGAAATTTTCCGTGTCGCGAATATAATCCATAAATCACATCAATAGACTCTTGATAAAAATGTTGAGGTACCATGCTTGGGAACTCATTTAAATTACTGATTGCATGGCGATAAGTGTATGGTGAACTGTCAGCACCTATGAGTATAAATGGATCGATGGAATCAACTCCTATCCACCCATTTGTTGTAAGAATTTCTGATGTCGCATGTGACGCTTGTCCCAAGGGAAGGGAATTCGTTAGAGAACCTATGTAGTTAGGCTGTATTAAAAATATATGTCGTGTTTCATATCCAAAATAACGGGCTGATTTTTCTATAAATCGTGCTCTGTCAAAACAACACCCATAGTTCCGCTTTAAAAACTCACTTGGCTCAACAATGTCTGCTGCTACTGCACATCTTTTTTCTCCAATGCTTTGCACTGCGGCTTGAATTGATCTTAAACATTCAATTTCTTTTTCATATGTACCAATTGAATTCTCGCATTTTTCTTCAATCCTCAAGCTGAGAATTGCCTTTTCATCGTCCGATGTAATCGAATTATCAACTGATAAACCTAATATCGCATAGATGGAAGAAAATGTTGCGATAACTATTATTGTTACAAGAATTTTGATTTTACTCACTTCATCTTTCTCCCTTCAGCAATCGAGTCTTTGAGTATTCATAGTTTGACGCATCTCTGCCTCTATCTGACCATTCTCGTAATAGTAAGTTTCAGTTTCACCATAAGAATTAAATGAAATAAGTATTGAGAATAGAAGTATGAGTAGTTTTTTCATATCAAGGTCATTTACTCTCTTATCTTACTCTTAAGACAAGAAGGATTAGGATACAGGAAGATTAGTAGAAAGTTGAACCAATGGGGTATTAAAACCTATACAGGGAAGAAATGGTTTAACACTTCTGTTTCTTCGGTTCTTAAAAGAAAACATGAGAGAGATGTAAGTAACGATCAGATAAGGAATCAACATTTCCCAAGTAAGGTCTCAAAGTTTGAGGTTAGTTACTATATTTTTAAGTGATTCCAGTCGAAGTATTTACTCAAAGTTTACAATTAACTGTGTGTAAACTTAAGTGTTCATCAATACAAGATTATTAACATATCGGAAATTAAACCATGAACTTAGAAGAAAATGAATTATTAGTTATCGGTGCAAGTGGACATACTGCAAAATTTTTTTTTGAAAGACTTTCAAAAGAAAATTATCAAAAAAAAATTAAATGCCTAATCAGAAGTCATAGTCAAGTAGATCATCTTAAATGCTATGATCTTAATCTTGAATTTATATACGTAGACTTTGATGAGATTGATTCTTTAAAGACTTCGATGAAAGGGGTGAAAATATTATTAAACATTGCTGGCATAGAGGTATCAGAAAAAATTGTTCGAGCAGGAACTGAAGTAGGTGTAAATTGGTTTATATGTGTCCATACAACAGGAAGATATTCTAAATTCAAAAGTGCATCTGCAGGATATATAGAAATAGAAGATAGATTATTGAAAAATTATTCTAATCTTACAATTTTAAGACCAACAATGATTTATGGTAGTAGTAGAGATCAAAATATGTATAAACTTATAAAATATATTCATAAAAGTATGTTTTTTCCTGTTTTTGGTAATGGTAATAACTTAATGAGTCCGGTTCATGCACAAGATTTGGGTGATGCTTATTATGACGTGTTCCAAAATCGAAATACTACCTTCGGAAAGCAATATAATTTGTCGGGCAAGTTAGATATAACTTATATTTCTATATTAAAAGAAACTGCTTCAGCATTGAAGAAAAAAGTTTTTTTTATTCATCTACCTATTTGGTTTTGTTTGGTTGCTACATATCTCATGAATTTTGTTCTTCGATCTCGTTCTCCTATATCGGTTGAGCAAGTTCTTAGAATGAAAGAAGATAAAGTTTTTTCTTGGAAGGATGCTTACGCAGACTTTGGATTTTCACCTATGTCTTTTAAGGATGGTATTCGTTTAGAAGTAGATGAATTTATGAAGTAATTGTTTCCCCAGTAATAGGTGAAACTAAAGAGGGTAAAGATACTCAACGAGGTTATAGTTTCATCAACACTAGATGATTTAAAAAAAATGTGTATCAAAGTGTGGATGACCTTATTAACGAACCATTTCTAATACCCAACCCAATCCACATCATATGATTCTAAGGTTCAACCGAACTGGGATTGTGTATTAAGATTTTTCTAGATGGGTTTGATTATTGTTTTCACAAGATTTTACTATTTTTAATGCATTGTAACCATCGTTGAGAGTAATTTTAGGTGATCTTTTGTTTGCTATAGAGTCAATAAAACCATCAATTTGTTTTTTCATTGGAGATTTAAATATTCTAAATAGTCTTAATGCTTTAGTCAATAATAATGGTAGTTTAGGGTATTTTTTATAATCTAAAATTCCTTTATCTCCAATTATCATAAAATTTTCAGATTGGATATTGTTTGATGCAGTTGTGCATTCAAGATTAAGCGTGAAATTATTAGAAAAAGTAAAATTAACAGAAGCTGTATCATAGCAATTTATATTGTTGTTAATTTGTTTGAGCGTGGATTTAACTTTTAATGGTTCACCAAAAAACCACTGAATTATGTCAATCCAATGAATTCCTTGATTGATAAGGACATTACCTTCAGTATTTCTCCAACCATTACCATTATTATAATATTCATGTGTACGTTTTAGAGTCATGTTTATTTTGGCTGACTTTAACTTTCCTATTTTATTATTTTCTATATCACTTTTCATATGAAGAATAGTCGAATCAAATCTTTTTTGAGATATAATTTCGCAAATTGATTTAGAATTATTTACTAAATCTACTAATATTTTTGCATTATTTAGATTTGTGTCGAGTGGTTTTTCAATTAGAACATGTTTATTATGCTTTATTGCATTTATTGCTAATTCTGAATGTCTATTTGGTTCTGTAACAATATCAATTGCATGAATAGTGTTGTCATTTAATATATCTGCATAAACGTCAGTTGGTATTAAATTGTACTTTTTTGCAAATTCTTTTGCTCTATTTAAATTTCTACTGTAAACATATACTAATTCTGCATGGGGATTGCTTTTGATATGTTTAATATGGCCGTGCGCAATTCCTGAAGTACCAACCAATGCAAACCGAATTTTATTTTTCACTTTTATGGTTAGTTTCGATAGGAATTATTTTAGTTTTATTTGGAGGTTTTTTGCCAACAGGGGTAACTTTTGAAGATTGTGATTTCATTGATATATAAATATTTTTTAGGATTGCTTTTGTATTCAGCATGATAGATGGCTTGTATAATCCGTTTTCATTTAAAATTTCAAAAGTATGGCCCCTATAATCACATTTAGAACAAAGATTATTATAGGATCTATTTCCATTAATTAGTTCTTTTCTTAAATTATTCCATTTTTCTCCAGTCCACAGATCGAATAGTTTCGTGAATTCACGTTTGTTATTGTCAACATTTCCCATATTCATTGCATAATGGAAATCTTCACTACAAGTTCCAATTTGTCCATCGGGACCAATAGTTATCATTTCAAATGGTCTCATGCACATTTTATCTAGGGGTTTGCCTGTGAATTTCTTATTTGGACTGGTTCCAGCTCTAGTACCTTTTACTTTGTTTATATCTTCAGAAGAAATCATAATTCGACTGTGATAAGTATCGCCTGCTAAATGGCCTTTTAGTCGTCTTGAATTATTTAATTCTTCTTTAATTTTCTTTACATTTTCAGTCATTTGATAATCATCTTTATAATCATTAATATAAAGCATATCTAATCCAGCATTAAATATTTCAAATACCATTTCTTTTGTCAAATTTTTCCCATTAGATTTAAGTTCAAGGTAAGCATAAGGTAATGCAGTTCTTGCAAGTTTAATCATTTCAAATATTCGTTTATCAATGAATGGTTCATTGTTATTGTAGAATGAAAGTCGATTTGAATAATCTACTTCTTTTAATTCATTAATGATCATTTTGACTAGATCTAGAGACATATGCTTATCTTCTCTTTTATCTGTTTTGACTGATGCCTCACAAAAACTACATAATCCATTGCATTTAGTTCTAGTTTCTATATGAATGATTCTAGGTAGAGGGATATTATTATTATTAAGCTTAGTTTGATATATTTTTTGTAATTCTTTTAATTGTGCTTTCAAAAATATCCTCCTTCTGGATGTATTATTTATTTATAGCATAAAATAAAGCGTGTAATAATCTATTAATCTTAATGCTAAATAATGGCAGTTTTGTGACTATTAATTATACAATATTATAAATTACATGGAACATGTGAAAAATTTTAGTTCAACCAATAAAAATTATCAAACAGGAACAAGCAAAAACAATCCGTTACGGTGGAGTATTTTCGCTTATAACCCTTTAGAGGTCAATTTTCAGTCAATTACTATAATTTTTTAATTAACACATGTAGAATAGAATTAATCAATTTAAAGGGTAAAGATTATGACTGGATATGACATTGGATACTTTTTGGGTTTTTATGGACCTATTATTTTAGGTGTAATTATTGTTATATATGTAATTTATAGAATAACTAAAAGAAAAAAATAACTCAGTTTGCTAAAAAACCATCGGAGTTGAGTTGGTCAAAAATATGTACACGCCATTCAATTCCGTCACGGTGGGGTAGTTTCGCTTGTAACCCTTTAGAGGTCAATTTTTGATCTTTTGAAGAACTTCAGTAGTAAAATTAACTTCTAGTTCAAAAATAACTCTATTATGAAAAAATGTCCATACTGTGCAGAAGAAATACAAGATGAAGCGATTAAGTGTCGTTACTGTAATGAAACTCTAATTAATAAAGAACAACAAAATATCTCTCCTAAATCAGAAACTCAAGAGGTAGAAGCATATTTACCTCAAACTCCCTTAGGTTTTAATGAGGCAGTTGGAACTTGTTTTAGAAAATATTTTGATTTTTCTGGAAGAGCAAGAGGTTCAGAATTTTGGTTTTTTTATCTCTTTAGTTGTATTCTATATATTGTAGCAGGACTTTTAGACATGAGTATTTTTGGTTACACTTGGGAAGATTATGGACCTTTGTATATCATAACTTCTTTGAGTCTTTTTATACCTTCAGTATCTGCAGCAACACGAAGATTACATGATTCTGGAAAATCAGGATGGTGGCAACTATTGTATTTCACATTAATTGGTATTTTTCTTGTCTTATATTGGTTAATCAGAAAAGGCGATTCTAATAAAAATTCTTATGATATTAGTTAATGAAAAAACAACTCGTACTTATATTCTCACTTCTGATTTCATTCAATTCTTATGGTGAAGAGTTAAACAGTCTCTTTGGAATGACTCTATTATGAAAAAAATATTTGAAGAAAATAAACTAGTAAAAATTCCTATAGTTTATATATTATTTCCTCCATTAGGATTTTTTATACTCTTTAAATATCTTCTAAAACAGTTTTATAAGAAAAAGGAGAAATAAATGCAAGTTATATTAATTTTAGGTGCAATTGCTGCATGGTTTACTCATCTATTTGTTTGCTTTTCAGATGATAGATGGGGATTTTTAATAGCAGGTGCACTTATGTTTCCAATTGCAATAGTACATGGAATAGGAATTTGGTTTGGTATTTGGTAAACATGTAAACAGGAACATACAAAGTCATTCCGTCAGGGTGGAGTAGATTTGCGTGTTACCCTTTACGGGGTCTAATACCCTGCCTAGAATTCAATATTGAGATAGAGTCTAACAGTCTCATGTATAACCCAAATAAAGCGATAAGAAACAGAGTCTTCCCTGTCAAGATTGGTAAGTTCTCAATCAAATACTATATATTTGAAGAACTTCAGTAGTAGAATTAACTTCTAGTTCAAAAATGACTCTATTATGAAAAAACTACTCATACCTCTATTCTCACTATTCTTTTTTAGTTCGCCCTCTGTTTTTGCAGATGATATTTCAGACTTTCAGATTGAAGGGATAAGTATTGGAGATAGTTTGTTGGATTATATGACTGAAGATGAAATTCTTAAGGAAATTGAAAGGACTAAAGATTGGTATGCTTATTTAGAAGCGAATAAATATGCTCATATATCTTTTAATAAAGACTTGCGTACATATGATTCTCTCATAGTTTTTATTAAAAATAATTCATCAAATCAGTATATAACTGATAAGAACGAAAAATATACAATACGGTATATTGCTGGAAATATTAATTTCATTAATGACTTTGAGGGATGTGTAAAAGAAAGAGATGAAATTGAAGAGGTTCTATCAAGCAAGTTTTCAAATGCGCTAAAAACAGAAAGAATTGGTGAGCACCCAACCGATCCTTCAGGAGATAGTATTATGGATGCAGTATATTACACATTTGATTCAGGAGCAGAGATTGATGCATACTGTGATAATTTTGAAGAAACTTTCAGAACTAAGAAGAATTGGACTGAAGGCCTCAGTATTTCTGTTAGTTCTGCAGAAACTACTAGTTGGATGCGTGATTATTAGAGATGATAAAAAACACCTACAATCAAAACTATTCTGTCACAGTGGAGTAGTTTCACTTCTACATGTTTACCAATCCGTTTACCCGGCCTAGAGTTCAAATACATACTTATCACTTCAAAAAAGAAGAGTAATCCAAATCAGAGGGCTCATCAATTTCGATCCAGCCATTATTAATATAAACAGGCGTCAAGTCATACTTAATATCAGCAATCATCTGTAAAAAACTAGTCATATACATATTATTAAAGTCTTTTCCATCATATAAAAGGGCTCTATCTAAAGAGCTGTAAAAGGATAAAAAGCTTTTTACGACATCTTTTCTAATTTTTATCAAGCCAATATACTGACCTTGAATATCATTAAATGAGTTAGTCTTCTTTCCTATTTCATAGATTTTTCCTTCATTATTGATTTTTAAAGTCTCTGCATCACTCAGGGGATTTTCCATTCTTGCAGACCAATATTCTTTCCAGTTTTTATCTATAACAACATTGATTTCGTCAGTAGAGTTTTGAATTTCTTCATAAACCCTTTCATTAAATACAATATCACCATATGAAATTAATATGTCCTCCTTACCATCAAACAAATGACTTGCAGTAAATAAGGTATAAACCATGTTAGTTTTATCAAAACTTGGATTAAAAAACTTTCTTATTCCTTTATAGTTAATTAGCCCTCCTAAATACCCAGATATAACGTTAATATCTTCTATTCCATACTTTTTAAATAAATCTAATTGATACTCGATAAGCGGTTTGTTATTTAATTTGACCATGCATTTTGGCCTATCATCAGTTAAAGGCTTTAATCTAGTTCCTTGTCCCGCTGCTAAAATTATAACTCTCATAACTCACCTCTTAAAAATAAACTAATAAATTCTTTATCATTTTCGCTCTCTTGCCTCTCTGGATGCCATTGAATTCCTAGTATGCACTTGTTTCTATGAATAGCACACTCAACAGCTCCATCTTCAGTTTTTGCAATTGGAATCATCTGTTCTGACAAATTTTGTTGTGTCACACAATGATTGTGAAATGAATTAACTTTTGTACCATTCAGTAATTTATTCTTTGAAATAAGAGTATGATTTTTGTTTACATGATTAGCAATGTTATGGCTCAATTGACCAGTGAAATAAACATTAATTAAATGAAGGCCTCTACAAATTCCAAGAACTTTAACGTGGTTTTGAAGGGCAAAATTTAACAATTTATATTCAGTAGCATCTCTATTTGGATAAACATCTGGAGTTCTAAAGTCACTTTTATAGAGTGATGGGTCTAAATTATTACCTCCAGATAAAACAATTAGATCTACATCTAGCTTAAGATACTCATCCAAATTAATAGAATTATTTGGAATTAGATATATCAAGAAACCTAACTTCTCAAAGAAATCAATATAATCAAAAGCAATAGAATTTCTATCTTCATAATAAGATTCCGCTTCTGAAACACGCATACTTAATAACAGAGTTTTCATTTATATCCTTTAATTATTTGATTAGCGCAGTTTATTTCAACTTTAGAACAACCAATTAAATCATCAAATAAATTTCCACAACCTATGGCTGCAGGGAGATCGAATTCAGCACATCTTATTGCCATATGAGATGCAGCACCGCCGTATTTTGTTATTAAACCTTTAATATCGTGACTAAAGATCCAATCAAAACCAGGATCAGCACTCTCAATCATAACAATTTTATTATATAGTGGCTCATTATTGTCTTTACTTAAAAAGACTACCTCTTCGAAAACACTCTTAAAAGTAATATAGTTTGGTTTAGACTCAGGGTAATGAAACATTTCCAAATCTCTATTATTAAAAATAAGCTCAGGAAGTTGGATTGCAGATGAAATAAGATATTTCATTTTGTTATTGGCAATACTTGTTCTTGCATTAGTCTCAAAGTCAAGTCGACTTGAAGATTTTTTATTTCGCAAAATATCCTCAAGATTTAAGTAGCTTAAGTCATCTTTTGATATCCCATATTTAGCTCCCATATCTATTATTAAGTCGAGAACTGCACTTAAGTTTTTTGTAAACTCAAACTTTGATTTTTCTCTAGCCTCAATTGCCTTCTTAGTAAATTTAAGCAGCGTAGAAGTAGAAAAATTAAACCCGTTATGAATTATTTTTTTTGTTATTTTATTTAAATCATGTTCTGAGAAACTATAGGTATTATCAAAAATTTGATCAGTTTTTTTAGAATTTAAATTAATATAATCTTTATAGCCTTCATTATATGTCTGAGATGTAATTTCATAAGTGCCAGGTCTAAGATGGCCATATTTTTTTAAAAAATCTTCTTTTGAAATATGCTTGGTGAGTAGAAGATTACAATCATTAGAAAAATCTGTTGCAACTGAATGAATAGAATTCAGAAAATTACTCACTACTTTTGGCTCTATGACATTGTTGGTCTGTAATGATTTTATAAGTATTGAACCTATAAAACTCATTCTTGCAAGATTTGCAAATGGAAGCGTACCATACTTTTTACAATCTTCTAAAAGATGGTAAACTTTATCAAAGGAGCTGAGCCCAGAGTTTAGAATTTCATCTCTTCTACTTGATAAGATGACTGAATAGCTAAGCTCTTCATCAATTTTAACAGTATTCTCTAAAACTATATTTTGAGTCAAATCCCTATAGGAGTTAGAAATATCCTTTTGCTCACTTTCACTTATTCCATATGAAGATAACTCGCTCAACTTGTCATCAAAATTAAAATCAAAAGCAGTTAATACAGTTTTAAATTCGACCTTATCATGATCTTCAGGGTTACTTTTTAATTTTGATATAAATCCATCAACAAGCTTATTTGCTACTGAATCTTGTATATTTTTTGGTATGAATGAACTAAAGCTCATCCTTATGTCAACATATGGCCTTCCTGCAAAGAGAACTAGTCCAGAATTACTACTTACATCTTTGTACCCTAAAAAACTTCTACTTTTAGCCCAGACGCTATCAGTAATTAAATATTTATAAAGATCATATGCTAAGGGCTTGGGATTAATACCAATAATTTCTGCTGGATTCCAATCTGGCATAACTCCATATGCTATTGATTTTCCATATAAGCCTGGAAAATCTTTAGCAGACTCTATATATTGTTTAATTGAATTAACTTCATTATTAATATCTGTTTCTGAAACCTTGATGTAATTTTTTTTTGCAGCAATAGGTCTCACTTGCAATATATATAATTTACCTCCAACAAATGCATATTCAA
>Ga0209383_1002766_pt1 | contig 10102 bp, 10 predicted proteins | sample CoawatmetaG02DNA_FD_187510 | JGI IMG/M metagenome (GOLD analysis project Ga0209383, IMG submission 187510) | Marine microbial communities from the West Antarctic Peninsula - Coastal water metaG029-DNA (SPAdes) (version 2) | ecosystem: Environmental > Aquatic > Marine > Coastal ... | reverse complement strand
GACCTAGATATTCTAAATGATCTAAAGAAATCGAAGTAAGCACTTGAGCTACTGGCTGCTCAAATACATTGGTACTATCTCCAATTCCTCCAAGCCCAGTTTCAATAATATGATAATCTGTTTTATGTTTTGAAAAAGCCAAAAATGCTAGCGCCGTAGTAAATTCAAAAAAAGTAATATCTTGATGGTTATTAGCTCTATCTACTTCATAGACTAACTGTTCAAATTCATCATCACTAATAAAATTTTCATTTAAAAAAATTCTTTCATTAAATCTTACTATATGAGGGCTCGTATAAACATTTACTGAATAGCCATGCTCTTTTAAAATATTTTTTAAATATTCGCAGGTACTACCTTTGCCATTAGTTCCAGTTACAGTAATTACATTAGATAGTTGCTGTTCAGGGTGCTTAAGATCTTTGAGTAATCTTTGTATTCTATCTAAAGTTAGTTCAATCCGATCAGGCGGGTTAAGCTGATATAATCTGTTGAGGAGAAACTGTATTTTGTTCAGCTGCATCTGTTGTATCTTCTGCCTTCTTAATTTCTAAGTTGAACAGTATCGATAACAAATTACTTAACTCTTCTCTATGATTTTTTCTATGAATTATTCTATCTACAAAACCTTTTTTTAACAAATATCCCGCTGTTTGAAATCCGCTTGGCAAATCCTCGCCAATAGTTCTCTTGATAACACCAGGACCAGCAAACATAATTTTAGTATTCTCCGATTCTGCAAAAACAAAAACAGATGGTCCGTAAAACCAACTTGCAGTAACCCCACCTGCCACTGGACTAGTTGCCATTATAATAGCAGGAAGCCCTTTTTCTTCCAACATCTGCAAACCAATAATAGACTTTGGCATCTGCATCAAAGCGAATGCAGAATGCTGCATTTTTTGCCCCCCTGTTTGTGGAAATGCAATAAAGGGTAGCTTATGTTCAACTGCATATTTGCAAGCAAATACAAAAGCTTCTCCTTCTTCAATTCCAACAGATCCGCCTAAAAATTTTTGATTCATACAATACACAACTGCTTGCATTTTATTTATAGATCCAACAGATACCAAGGCTGCATGTCTTTGATTGAATTTTTTTCTGGCCTTTTTTACCTTGTCTTTATAAGAGCTAATATCGGACCAGTTTAGAGGATCAGAACTTAGTCTTGGTGTTTCCAACTCTTCATATGCTCCCTCATCAAATAAAATCTCAAATCGTTTACGAGGAAGAATTTGTTGAGGTTCTTGGCAGTTAGTGCAACAATAAAGATTATTTTCAATATCTTCTCGGTAAATAATATTGGAGCATGAAGCGCAATTAGTCCAAAGATTGTCTGGGAAAGTAGATTTTTTATTAAATAGATTCTCTAACTTTGGTTTAAGTTTGTTTGTGAGATCTTTGATCCAATTCATATAATTTTAGCCTTTAATTTTTTTACCACGTTCAGCACATTCTGAACAGGGTTCTTTCTCTGCTCTAAAGAGCTTGATATTGCTTTACAAAGTGCTGAACCAACTACTAATCCGTCCGCTTTTTTTAAAGAACCAATCGTTTTTTCTGTTATTCCAAAACCAATTACTACAGTTTGTTTTGGATTAATTTTTTTAATTTTAGAATAATTTTTTAAGATTACTTTAGGAGACACCTTTAGTTTTCCACCTGTCGTAGATAGCATACTAATATAGTACACCATATCGTGCGAATCTTTTAAAATCTGTCTCATCCTTGTAGCTGATGTAGTGGGAGATAAAAGTTGAATAAAATTAATTGATTGTTTTTTGCATTTAACAGAAAAGACTTTGTTTTCAGGCCAAGGTAAATCAACTACGATTAATCCATCCACACCTGATTGTTTACATTCACGTAGAAAAGTATTTTCTCCTTGCTGGTAAATATTATTATAATATCCCATTAATATTACAGGCTTTGTGTTTTTTTTTTTTTAAACTGTTTTACGATTTGGAAAATATCTTTGATTTTAATCCCGTTTTTAATAGCTCGGTATGCGCTACTTTGTATTTGTCCACCGTCTGCTACAGGGGTGTTGTGCGGAATTCCAACTTCAACAATATCTACAAATGGTGCGATGGTATTTAAAATTTCCAATGATTTTTTCTTAGTATTGTCACCTGCCACTGTATAAGTAAGTAAAGCAGGTCTTTTTTCATTTTTGCATTTTTCAAAAGCTATCCTAATGTTTGATTTCATTTAAAAAACCCAAGTCTCTTTTTAATAATAGCCCTATCTTTTTTGGCATCTCCACAGCTATTTACACAAATGATTGTTTTTTTGTTCAGTTTGGGAGCAATTTTAATTGCTTCTGCAAAAGCATGAGATGGCTCTAAAGAAGGGGATAGATTTTCTAATTTTGAAACTAGCTTATATGCCTGGAGAGCTTCTTCATCTGTTGCCGAAGTATACCTTGCTCTTTTGGCGTCTTTTAAAAAACAATGCAGCGGGGAAATACCAGGGTAGTCTAAACCCGCACTTATAGAAGATGTTTCTCCTATCTGTCCATCTTTATCCTGAATTACATATTGAGCAGCACCATGTAAAATTCCAATTTTAGATCCATTGGTGAGAGGTGCTGCGTGAAGCTTACTCTTCTTTGGGCCACCAGCCTCCACTCCAACAAACTCTACTTGTTGCTTGTTATAGTCCATAAACTCATTCCAAAATCCAGCAGCTGAGCTTCCGCCACCTACGCAATTAATTAATTTTAATTTTTTTGGAATCTGTCCAAATTCTTTATTCATTTGAATAATAAGTTCTCTTGATATTTGAGCCGTACTCCAAGCACATATTTTAATAAAAATATTAGGCCCAACGGTGCTTCCTACTGCCATATGAGTAGTGTCACAATTAGAAACCCAGTACCTCATACACTCGCTAACGGCATCAACTAATGTCTGGCTACCTGAATATACTGGAATTATTTTGGCACCATTTTTTCTGATAGCATCACAGTTTGGTTTTTGACGTATAATATCCTTAGCTCCCATAAAGATTTTACATTTAAGACCAAATTTCTTTGCAGCCATACTAAGCATTTTCCCAGCATACCCAGCACCAGTATCTCCAACAATATATTTTTTACCAGCACGTTTACAAATAAGAGCATGCACTACCGCATTGTAAATTTTATGAGCACCACCATTCGCTTCAGAAACTACCTTTGCATATATTTGAGCTCCACCTAGATGATTTGTTAAATGATTTAATTTAACAAAAGGAGTAGGAGCACCAACGTAATTTTTAAAAAAAAAATCCCGCTCTTGAATAAATTTTTTATCGTAACGCAGTTTTGCAAATAGTTTTGTAAGATCTTCAACTGGTTTTTTTAAAGTTTCTGGTATGAAATTTCCACCAAACTTTCCACCATACATATAATGCTTATCGTGCTGATCTATGAGGGGAATTTTTTTTCTTATTTTAAGCATATTTTTTAACTTCTTCCATAAACTTTTCAATTTTCTCCAAATCTTTTATTCCTGGTTCAGATTCTAACCCACTTGAAATATCTAATTTAGATGTAAATTGCAAAGCTTGATGCGCATTGTTAATATTAATTCCTCCTGCTAAAAAATAAGAGGCAATATTTCGATTATCTAATAAATTGAAGTTAAATAACTCAGAATGCTCCATTGCAGGGGTATCCAGAAGCAAGTCATCTGCATCTGGGAAGGAGTCAAGCTGTTGTAAATCTTCCTCTGCTCCTATCTTAATTGCTTTAATGATTTTTAGATCGGATCTTTTTTTTATTTCTAGGATTCTTTGATTGGTTTCAGATCCGTGTAATTGCAAAAAGTCGACACTACCTTTGATAATATCAATTACAGTATCGTCTGGATTGACTGTTACCGCAACCTTGTATGCTTCAAAATGAGATATTTCTTCCATTAATTCTACCAGTTTGTAGGGAGAAATGTTTCGGGGGCTTTTTAGATAATCACAAACAAATCCTAAATATTTTGCACCAGAATCTACAGACATTTTAATTGCATTATAATCTCTCAATCCACATATTTTAATAATGGTTGCCATTTATTTTAGAGATGCAATTAATTTTTGAATATTTTTTTTGATGTTACCATTGGTTATACTTCTTCCAATTACAATTCCTGTTGCACCATTTCGAAAAGCTTGAGGGGGTGTCATAACTCTTTGCTGATCCCCCTTTGAATCTCCCTCTAATCTTATTCCAGGAGTGATAATTTGCATTTTTGTACAGATAGTTTTTGTAGATTTTGCTTCATGGCCTGAACATACAATTCCATCTAGTTTGGCCCTTTTTGCTAGAGACGCTTGTTGTATGACAATTTTTTTAATTGATTTAGTGTGCCCTGTTTGCTTAATAGATTTTTCAGAAAACGAAGTAAGGACAGTAACTGCTAAAATTTTTAATTTTTTATTAGTTTTTGCCGCTGCTCGTTTTGCAGCTTGCATCATTTCCATTCCACCTGAGGCATGAATAGTTAAATAGCGCACATTAGCTAAATCCTTAAGAGAATGAATAGAAGATGACACAGTGTTTGGTATATCTTTCAATTTTAAATCTAACCAAACGATATGTTGCTTTGGTAATTTAGAGATAAAGCTTCTTCCATGCTTAGAATTAAAAAATTCAAGTCCGAATTTATAGCCAATATTTAATGAGCTATTTTTAGTTAATTTTATTATTTTTTTTATCTTAGATAGACTGGGAGTATCGCAGGCAATAAAAATGGTGTTATTTTTTCTAGTCAATTATTAACCTCTTCGTTGATATTAATGTTTAATAGCTTAGAGCTTTTCCAGCTTATCTTTCGTTTAGCTGGGACTTCTACAGATTCTCCAGATTTGGGATTTCGTGCAGTTCTTGGCTTTGCAGTTTTGGTTTTTAACATTCCAAAACCTCTTATTTCAACATTGTGTCCAGAGGCTAATTGATTGGACAAATATTTAAAAATACTTTCTACGGTCTTTTCAATATCAGCATTTAAAATTTTTGGGTATTTAGATTGCAACTCTTGAATGAGTTCTTTTTTAACAAACGTCTTCTTTTCCATTGAAACTAGAATAGCTTATTGATTATAAAGAATAAAGTAAGAAAAAAGAGATTGGCTAAGCAGTTTACTTATCTTCTTTTTTCTTTAGGGCAGTTCCAAGAATATCAGCAAGAGAACTTCCTGAGGTAGCTGATCCATACTTTTCTACCGCTTCCTTTTCTTGCTGCTTTTCAAGTTCTTTAATAGATAGCTTCACTTTTCTTTGACTTAAATTAAGATCTGCAATCATCGCATCTAGAGAATCTCCAGGAGCAAAACGGTTTGGTCTTTGATCTGCCTTATCTAAAGCAATGTCTGCCTTTTTGATAATAGTTTGAAATCTTTCCTCTCCAGCATTTACTTTAATAGCATTGTCTAACACCTCAGCAACACGAACAGTAAGAACATCTCCTACTTTCTTGTCATCAAAGAAGTTAAAAGGATCTTTTTTAAGAGCTCTTATAGAGCCATTTATTTTATCATCTTTAATATCTATAATTTTTACCTTAACCTCATCTCCCTTGTTGTAATCATCTAGATCTTTAGAGGTTTCAGCAAATGATATTTGTTTATAGTGTACAAAAATGTCGATATCGTTATCTCCCGTATTCAGGAACAAACCAAAGTCTTGTTTGTTTACTACTTTTGTATCTGCAATAGTTCCAACTGGATATTTAGACAGAAAGTCTTCCATCGGATTTGGCTGTGTATCTTTATAGCTAAAACTAATTTTTCTCTTTGCTGTATCTACTTCTTTTAATCTAACTTTAGCAACATCACCCACTTTAAACATTGATTTTGGACTCACATTTTTTTGCATATGCTTCATTTCACTAGAATGAATTAAGCCAATCACTCCCTCATCAATTTCAGCAAAAGCTCCAAAGTCAGAAAGCTTAGTGATTTTCACATCGTAGTCTGATCCTACTTGGTATTTTTCACCAATAGTTATAAATGGATCCGGCAACATTGCTTTAATTGAGAGACTAATTCTTTTTGTCTCTAGGTCTATTTCAATAATTTGAACCTTAACTGTATCACCTACACTAAACATTTCATTTAAGTTTGATATTTTTAAATGACTAACTTCACTAGAGTGAAGTAGGCAGTCTAAGTTTTCAATACTAACAAATAGTCCGTAAGAAGTAATTGCTTTAACATTTCCTTCTACAATATCATTGAGTTTGTATTTTGAAATAACTTGATCTTTATTTTGATTTTTAACTTCTTCCAAGATAGCTCTTCTAGAACTAATCACGTTCATTCTAACGTTATCAATTTTAATGATATAAAATTCTAAAGGTTTGTTAATAAACTCGCTTGGACTTTTAATTGGGCGGTCACTCAGTTGAGAAGAAGGACAAAATGTGAATATTCCGAAAATCTCTACAATGAATCCACCTTTAACAGAATTTTTTACCAAGCCAGAAACTTTCTCTTTATCGGTAAATGCATCTTCAATTTTTTTCCACGATTTGGCTCTTCGAGCTTTTTCAACACTTAATACAATGTCTCCAACTTTATTTTCTACTCTTTCAACATAAACTTCTAGCTCTCCATCAACTGCTAAATTATCTAACTCTTCCCTAGATAGTTCGGACTTGTCAATCATTCCAGACGACTTTCCTTTTACATCAATAGTAATAAATTTATCTTCAATTTTCTCAACTCTACCTTTTATAATAGTATTTTCTTGAACAGTTCTTTGAGATAGGTCATCATTCAGCAAGGCTTCTAATTCAGCATTACTTTCGTTATAAACTTTTAGCGGTTGTTGTATCAATATTTCTTACTCTGAACCTTTCTTATTAATCTTTGTATTTTTACAAAGGTGGATCTTATATTGCGTCCTGTATTATTAATCAAGATAGAGTCTTTAGTTTTAACTAAAGGACTGTTGGACCTATTTTTGTCAAGATAGTCCCTATTAGCAACACTTTTAAGCACTTCCTCAAAAGCAATATCTTTGTTTTTTGATTTTAATTCTAAAAATCTTCTCTTAGCCCGCATTTTTAACGGTGCATCTATATAGATTTTTAAATCTGCACTTTGAGCAACTTTCGAGTTAATGTCTCTACCGCTTACGAACACATATTGGTAGGGATTATTAAAAATTATATTTCTTTGAACAGGTAATAGAGCGGACCTTATTTTTGGTATTTTTGCAATTGTAGATACAAGTTTATTTATTTTTTGACTATGTAAGCCGGAAGATTGTAGCTGCTTTAATGTTATTGTTTGAGCAATTGCTATCAATTTTTTCACATCTATTGCCTTACTTCTTTGACCAAGATGTTTTTTTGCAAGAAATCGATATAGCAAACCAGAATCTAGAAATAAGCTATTTTTTATTTTAGAAACTGCGTATTTTGCTACAGAAGTTTTTCCAGACCCTACAGGTCCATCCATGCCAATAATAATTTGTTTAAATTTTTTATTTTTAATTTTCTGAATATCACTTAAAAAATTAGGATAGCTGACATTAGCAGATTTAAAATCTTTAATTAAAACTTTCTTTTTAGACACCATGGCCATGACAGCAAAACTTAATGCAATCCTATGGTCTTTGTAGCTATCAATTGTAATTAGCTTATTCGAGTAAAACTCTTCACCCAGACCCAAGATGGTCATGTCGTTATTGTTTCTTTTGGTTACTATGCCAATTTTTTTTAAATTATTTTCCATAGCCAAAAGTCTATCTGACTCTTTAATTCTTAATTCTTCGAGCTTAGGAAAAAAAGTTTCTCCATTCGCAAAAGAAGCAGCAATCATTAAAATAGGAACCTCATCAATAATATTAGGAATAATTTCTTTATTAATTTTAATTCCTTTTAGCAAAGAGGACTTTATTTGTATTGTTCCCACTGTTTCTCCGTGTTGTTTTTTTTTATCTAATATTTTAATGGAAGCACCCATTTTTTTTAATATGTTCAAAAAACCAATCCTTTTAGGATTTAATAAAACATTAGGTAGGGAAAGATTGCTATTTTTACTTAGCAAGGCAAGAACGATTAAGAATGCAGCAGAAGAAGGGTCTCCCGGAACTACATACTTCTTTTCTGCTTTGAGAAATTGCTTTCCTTGAATTTTAATTATTTTAGAATTTTTTTTATTTTTTATTTTAATTGGATATTTTAAATATTTAAGCATCAGCTCAGTATGATCTCTTTGGAGATTGGGAGCCTCAATGGTTGTTATCCCATGACTGTTTATTCCAGCTAAAATACAAGCAGAAACCATTTGGGCAGATGGCTTATCAACTATCAGTTTCGATTGAATAGAATCTGGATATCCTGCTATTTGTATAGGTAAATAATTTTTATTTTTCGGATAAAATGTTGCAAAAAATTTTTCCATTAAAGGAATAATTCGTATAGGTCTTTTGGATAAAGACCGATCACCTATTAATTTCACATCCACTTCTGACGTTGCCAGCAATCCAGTGAGTAATCTTAATGTAGTTCCACTATTGTTAAAGTTAATAGTTCCTTTAAATTTTTTAAAACCGATACCAAGTCCAAAAATTTGATAATGATTAGAGCTTATTTTATGAATTTGAACCTTAAGTTTTTTAATAGCCCCAATCGCAGTTTGAACATCCTCCCCACTGGAAACATTGTACACTTCTGAAATTCCGTAACTTTGTGAAAGAATTATAATTGATCTAATGCCAATAGATTTATCTCCAGGCAAATGCACTGTTCCGTTAATAGAAATGTTATTTGATGGTAAAAACCACTTTTTATTTGCCATTTAGAGTAGAATTATATAAACGCACAGCTAATAATACAAATTAATTATATGGCAGATAAAAACTGGGGAATAAAAATATTTTGTGAGTGTGGAGCCAAATATTATTCCATGAACAAGAAAGATAATATTATTTGTCCAACGTGTTCAGCCGCCTATGTTCCGGAAGATTTAAATACAAAACCAAGCCCAGTAATAACACCGAAGCCAGAAGTTAAAAAAAATGATGAACTGGCAAATATAGATGATGCGCCAGACGATTCGTCGGTTGATGACATTATAAGTTTAGATGATCAAAAGGAAATTGAGGAATCTGAGGAAGAAAAAAAACCTGGTTAAAACCTAAAGTTTCCGCCCAAATAATATTTAATAGCATTTTTATCTTTAGAAATTTTTTCAGTTGTTCCTTCAACTAATATTTCACCACCTTTTATAATGTAAGCTTTATCTAGAATGTTTTCTATTGCCCAATAGTTATGGTCAGTGATTAAAATAGAAAGACCAGCCCTTTTTAATTCAAGAATAAACTCCTTTAAAGAATTGATAGATAGGGGGTCTAAAGCTGCACATGGCTCATCTAAAAGCAAAGTAGTTATATTTGGATTGCATATTCTTTGAAGAATTGAAACTTTTTTGTATTCTCCTCCCGAAAGCAGATCTGCTTTGGTATCTTTTAAATATCCCAAATCAAAATATCCAAGCAAGCTCTCAATTTTTTGATTAATTTTTCCCTCATCTTTCATATGAAGTTCTAAAATTGCATACAAATTATCTCCAGCGGTCATATTTCCAAAAAGCCCCTTATGCTGTTCTAATAAGCTTATTCCACCTAAGCTTCTTAAGTGGATTGGAATGTTGTGTATTTCGCTGTTATCAAAAATAATGCTCCCACGGTCTGGAAATATTTTTCCAATGATCAAATTAAATAAAGTTGTTTTCCCTGATCCGTTGGGACCTAGCAAACCTACAATTTTCCCAGCTTCCAAAGTTAAAGAAATATTTTTTAAAATTGGTCTGCTCCCAAGGGATTTAGAAACTCGCTGAACTTGAAGTGTTTTATTTTTATCTTTATTTAAATTGAATATATTATTTTGGTATTCTTTTTTATTTTCAATAATGTTAAATTTTTTTTCTAAAACAAAAGGTTTGTTTTTTAAAATTTGGGTTGGTTTGTTTTGAATTATTTTTTTTGTGGGGAGTGCAAATTCTTTTTTCAATATCAATATATCAGAATTTGCTCTTTTATTTATTTTAATAAAATTATTTTTTTTTTCTATTGTGGCTTTAATAGATATTTTTTTTTTTTTTTTTTTTTTTTTTTT
>Ga0209383_1002765_pt1 | contig 10111 bp, 10 predicted proteins | sample CoawatmetaG02DNA_FD_187510 | JGI IMG/M metagenome (GOLD analysis project Ga0209383, IMG submission 187510) | Marine microbial communities from the West Antarctic Peninsula - Coastal water metaG029-DNA (SPAdes) (version 2) | ecosystem: Environmental > Aquatic > Marine > Coastal ... | reverse complement strand
TTACTTTTATACATTTAACTTAATTTTAATGGAACATAAAGTTCTTAAGATTGCCCTTACAGGGGGAATAGCTTCAGGAAAAACTCTAGTAAGCGACTTATTAGAACTTCATGGATGCCGTATCGTTGACCTAGACATTATTTCCCGGGAAGTGGTGTTGCCAGGATCGGACGGACTAAAAGATCTCGTAGGAGCTTTTGGTAAATCAATACTTCTTTCTGATGGGACGCTTGATCGTAAACATCTTCGTGATGAGCTCTTTAAGAAAGGAAGAAATAGAGCGCAAATTGAGCAGATACTTCATCCGAAGATACTTCAGAAAATGAAATCTTCAATGGATAATTATAAAGAAGGGATTATGATTGTTGTAATACCTCTCTTAGTAGAAAAAGAACTATGGGCACCATTCGATAGGGCTATAGTTGTTGATTGTGAAACTGAGACGCAGTTGATACGACTAATGTCTAGAGACAATATTGACAAAGAAAAGGCAAAAATAATGCTGCTTGCTCAATCAAGTCGAGAAAAACGCCTTCAATTAAATGATTATATTCCTACTGACATTATTGAAAATAACTCAAAAATAAGTGAGCTAAAGGATAAAGTAAAATCCCTTAATCAAAGACTACTTGAACTTCTTTAGTACTTAAATTATGCCTAGTTCAAACACTTATTCATTACGAATAAGTGGATATACTTTTGGGCTAAAGATACTTTTGTTTGCCATCAAGATAAGTACAAATGACACTATTGCAGTTGTCAATAAAATCCAAAGCGTCAGTCCTAGATCAAATTTCCAAGTCAGCTGAAGGGTGTTCTCAACAACAAGATATGAACCCAAGATGGCCACTGAAAGTGCAAAGAAAATCAAGGTAAAGTAGATAACTGCAAACTCCATTGTCATTGCTTTAAGTATCGTTGGAAAATCCACGCCTAATATTTTATAAATTAAATTATTGTATCTTCTAAATGTAGTTTGAACCATTACAGCACTGACAATAACAATCAGGCCAATAACAATAACAACTAAAGATATTCCTGTTACAGCTATAAATATTTTATTTAATACGCCGCTAACCTGAGATAAGATTCGGTCAACTTTTATAGCAGATACGTTAGGAAACCTCTCAACGACAAGGGCCAAAATATCATTAGAGGATAAGTCAGACTTAAGTGTTCCAATATATTCATAGGGGAGCTTGTTAGCAAAAGCTTCATTGATGATGATTGCAAAGTTTATGGAGATATCACGATAGTCAACTTCTCTAAAATTCTTAACTATCCCTGTAACATCTCTGCCTAGAATATTAAGAGTAATCTTGTCATTTATGTTCATTCCTAAGTCATAGGCTGCTCTGCTATCCATTGAAATAAACATCTCATCTTCATTACCAGGCTCCCACCACTCACCCTCAATAATTGGGCTGCCTGGTTTTGGTTTTTCTGACCATGAGATGCGTCTATCACCTCTAACAACCCAGGCAGATCTATTACTCTCTGAAACAATCTCCCCTATAGGCGTTCCATTTAAGGAGATAAATGACGCACTCGCCATTGGGCTAAATTCAAGAACTACATTGGGATCAATATTTTTAATAAAAGACTCTAAGTCACTTTGAATATCTCTATCGATGCTCACAAAAAATAAGTCTGGCGCCATTGATGGAATACTATCTGATATTTCTTTTTTTAAATTATTGGCTACAAAACTTAAAGTGAGAAGTAGTGTTAGACCAATACCCAAAGATATTGTCATAATAGGTGCAAGTGATTTTTTTGCAACAATATTCCTATAAGCAATCCTATATCCATTATTAGAAAATTTATGAAACCTTCTAAGAAAGAAAATTAACAGCTTAGACACGCCATAAAATATAAGCATCGTAATAAAAAATGCTAAAAAGTATAGAACGGTGTAATATTTTTGCTCAGTCTGCAGGACAAAGTAGGTGGTCAAAATTGTAACTAGAATCGCCAGTAAAATAATATTCTTAAAAGAGAAGTTTAGGCTCACTGGCTGAAAAGTATTACGAAACAAAGCAACTGCTTTTATCTCACTAATCGAATATAACGATGGTATTGAAAAAATCAAAACAACTAATAAGCCAATAAAAAAAATATTTAGATAGCCTATCAAGCTGACAGTTGGCTGAAGATCAATACCTAAGGACTTTGGCAGAAATTCATTCGCCAACAAAGGGCTAAAAACCCCAAACAAATAGGCAATAATTGATGTACTTATTAATATGAGAATAATCTCATAAAAGTACATGAGCTGAATAAAATTCGAAGAAAAGCCTATCGATTTTTTAACCGCAATACTAGTATTTCTTTGGTTAACGAAAGAAAGCAAGGTATTACTGATTCCAATACCCGCAATTATCATTGCGCTTACTGATACTAAATTTAGAAAGTTAGAGAAATTATCTATAATCCTGCCTAGGCTTCGGCCACTATCGCCAGGGAGTTTTGTTTCAATACTATCATCGTAGTCAATAATTGACTCTACAAGCCTAGTTTGCTCAACTATATCAGTAATGTTATTAAACTTTAGCCGGTACTCATGATCAAGAAAACTACCGCCCGAACTCAGCCCAAATTGATCGTAACTCGACTTACTAATTATAGCAAATTCACCAAAAACTGCTCGCTCTGCAAGATCTGGAACTGATAAAACCAAACCACCCACTTCAAAACTTTTACCCATAATTACAACATCATCACCAATCTCAACTTGAAGTAAGTTTTGAATACTCTCATTAATTAATACAGTTGGCTTTTTCGTATTTAAAAATATTTTTTCAGAAGCGCCCTGAGGCGCTGAAATAATCTCACCATAAAGTGGGTAATTATTATCCACCGCTCTTAGTTCAGCAAATACAGGTGCCTGTCCTTTTTTTGAAACCATAGTTGCAAGTTCAATTGATGAGCTAACTTCACCTAAAGCCTTTAACTCTTCAAACACTAAACTAGGTAACGGATCAATGCCACTTGTAACTTGAATGTCGCCACCTAATAACTCTTTAGAGTTTGCCTCAATTTCATTATTCAAAGCCTCCTTAACGGAGAAAGTCAGAGAAAGTAACAGTAAACTAATAAAAAGGGTACTCGCTACAACCCATAGTTTTTTATAGCTTCTAGAAAAATCTCTTATTGCGTACTTATTAATTAACCGAAGTTGCTGAATATCAAACAATTTGACCGTCCTTAATTTCAATAATACGATCGCATCGCTCTGCTATTGAATTGTCATGGGTCACCATAACTAGTGAGGTTTTACTTTTTTTAGTGTAATTAAAAAGCAAATCCATCATGCTTTCTGAATTGGCACTATCTAGATTTCCAGTTGGCTCATCTGCCAAAATAATTTTTGGCTTATTAATTAGTGCGCGCGCAATGGCAACTCGTTGTTGCTCACCGCCAGAGAGCTCACTTGGAAGATGATTGAGCCTATGATAGAGACCAAACTCTGCAAGCAATGCCTTAGCCTCATCGTCTTGATTATATTTCTGATTTGCCTCAAGTGATAATAAAACATTCTCAATAGCTGTAAGATTAGGAATTAGATAGAAAGATTGAAAAACAATACCAATATTTTTTCTTCTAACTTCTGATAGTTTATTTTCTTTCAGCCCAACAATTTCTTCATTATTGATCTTAATTGAACCTTCAGTAGCAGTTTCAAGGCCTGAAGCAAGCATAATGATTGATGTTTTTCCTGAACCACTTGGGCCAACAATAGAAATAATTTCCTCACTGTTTACTGAAAAATTGATACGCTTTAAAACCTCTACCACATCGTTTTTAGAGCCGTAATTTAACGAAACATTATTGAACTGTATAGCTTCACTCATTGCTTAATCTAATATAAAATTCGGGCAATGATTATCTCAAAAAAAACAATGCTTAAAGTGATTTTTACGTGTTTGTTGTGCGTATTATTATTTACAAGCGCATATGCAGAAAAAACCATAAAAGTTATGCTCTATGGGGATAGCTTAATGGCAGGTTATGGACTCGCTCAAAACGAGAACTTAGCATCAGAGCTTTCTAGAAGTTTTGAGGCTGACAATCTTGAGGTGAGCATTATTAATGCTAGTATTTCTGGAAACACTTCTAAAAATGGCTTGTCCAGGGTGGACTGGTCTCTTGGAGATAAGCCAAACATAGTGGTTGTATGTCTTGGTGCTAATGATATGTTAAGAGGCCTTAATCCGTTACTGACAATGGAGAACCTTGATTCAATAATCACTAAATTTAATCAAAGTAACTCGATCGTAATACTTGCTGGAATGCAGTCTCCTGAAAGTATGGGGCCAGATTATAAAATTCAATTTGATGGAATTTATCCTGAACTTGCTGCCAAATACGATTTAATTTTTATGCCTTTTTTACTTAAAGATATAGCTTTAGAAAAGAAAAACTTACAGGCAGATTATAAGCACCCTAATAAAAGAGGTATCAAGATAATAGCGAGTAACTTATACCCATATATCCTTGAGGGCATTACTCGACTTGAGAGATAACTAAACCTATTTAATTAGTAATCGCTCAACCACCTTGCCGCCCTCTAAGTGAGACTTAAGAATCTCATCAATATCCTCTTCATCAATGTATTGATACCAAATATTGTCAGGATAAACAACTGCAACGGGTCCGTCCTCACAGCGACCTAAGCAACGTGACTCACTAACACCAAATCGTCCTTTACCCAATGTAGAATTCGCGCGACATTGGTCTTTAGCATAGCGATAAAGCTCTTTCGCGCCATTTTCTGAGCAGCACTGCTTCCCATCCTCTCGAACATTGTTGCAGAAAAAAATGTGATGTTTGTAGAAATTACTCATAGCTCTATAGCCTTATTGTAGCAATGTTTTTTATCAATACCAGTAATTTTAGCTGCCAATTTTGCCGCTTTTGATGCCCCCATTTCAGCGCAAAGGATTGGTAAAATTTTCCCTAATTGGTTTTCAGCATCGATTAAATCTATTTTATCAGTTGAAGATATTAATATTACAAATTCACCTTTTTGATGCGCTAGATCAGTAGTAAGGTATTCGATTAAATGTTCTATCTTGTCAGTGCGGATTGTTTCAAAGGACTTGGTCAGCTCTTTAGCAAGACAAACCTTACGCTCACTTCCAAATACTTCTAACATGTCCGTCAAAGTTGCCAATATTCGCTTAGGCGATTCATAGAAAATAATTGTCTCATTAAGGGCAGTTTTATTTTGAAGATATTTAATTCTTGCAATTTTTTTTGAAGGCAGAAATCCAAAAAAAGAAAAGCTATTACTTGCTAAGCCAGAAGCTGAAAGGGCTGTAATTATTGCACTAGGTCCTGGGATAGGCACAACTTCAATCCCTTCTTTTTTTGCCTGTGAAACTAAAAAATAACCTGGATCACTTATCAAAGGGGTCCCAGCATCACTTATAAGTGCAATTGAAATGCCGGAATTTAGCTCGGAAATAACAGATTCAGTCTTCTCTCGCTCATTGTGCTCATGAAAAGCTTTTAGTGGCGTTGAAATCTCAAAGTGTGCAAATAATTTTTTACTGTGCCTCGTATCTTCCGCTAACACTATATCAACACTCTTTAGTACTTCAATTGCCCTATAAGTAATATCATTCAAATTACCAATTGGAGTTGCTACAATAAAAAGCTTTCCCATCATTTCAAAGTCTTAACTAAGGTTCGTATACATGATTACCATTATGCTTTATTAACGCTCAATATTATCAAAATTTATCTACGCCTTTAGCTTTAATAAACGCTGATACTCCTTTAAAATATAGATATATCTTTTTTTGAAGCTTTAGCTAACTAGAAACAAGGACTATTAATGAAAAAAGTAATTATCTTATCTGCGCTTCTCATATCGTCCACTATCTTGAGTTCATGTATACCAATAGTTCAAGGCGCTGCGGCTGTAACTACTGTAGTCACGATGTCTAATGATCGCCGAACAATGGGTGAAATTTTGGATGATAAAACTCTATATATGAATTTAGTAAATATTGTCAGTAAAGATTCGACGCTAGACGATACGCATATTAACTTTAATGTGTACAACAAATCTGTATTGATGGCTGGTGAAGTACCAACTGATGACCTTAAAAACTATCTCGAGGAAACAGTTAAGAAAAAAGCATCGAAGATGAATCAACTCATTAATGAAGTAGCAGTGATGCCAAATAGTAGCTATTTAAAGCGCGCTAGAGATGGAGTAATTTCTGTTCAGATAGAGGCTCTATTCCTTGATCAAGAGGTATTTCATCCAGCTCATGTTTCAGTTCTTACTGAAAGGGCGACAGTCTACTTAATGGGCTCCGTAACAAAAAGAGAAGCAGAGCATGCCACCAACGTTGCTAGTAAAGCAAAAAATGTTAAACAAGTTGTTAAACTTTTTAACTATCTTATGGCAAGGCCAGCAGAAGAAATTGAAAAGGATAACAAGAACAGAGAAGAAGAAGGGAAAAGAGCCAGTCTTGAAGCAAAAAAAGCAGAGCTTGAAGCTGCTCAAAATGCTTTACAGCAACAAATCAATGAGCTAAATTAAAGATTTTTTATTGGCGCAAAACTGCGTCGATGATGGCCATCTATTGGTCCATGCCTTGATAAAGCGATAAGATGCTCTTTGGTGCCATACCCTTTATGCTTTTTAAATCCGTACTCAGGAAACCTTAAATCTAATTCTTTCATTTGCCTATCTCTTGTAACCTTTGCAATAACTGAAGCAGCTGAAATAACTGGCTCAGTCAAATCTCCTTTCACTATTGCACGGCAGTTATCAACATCTGGGCACCGATTTCCATCTACAAGAACTCTAAATATCTCATCTTTATTTTGGCTTAAAAGCTGACGCTGTAAATTATTTATTGCTCTTGTCATCGCAAGCATTGTTGCCTGCAATATATTAACCTGATCAATTTCAATACTGCTAGCTTCACCTACTGACCAAGAGCACTGATGAGTAATTTGAAAGTAGAAGTCTTCGCGTTTTTTTTCTGTTAATTTCTTTGAGTCAGTAAGGCCCTCTATATAAAAATTAGCAGGGAAGATTACTGCTGCAGCAACCACATTCCCAACCAATGGACCTCTTCCAGCTTCATCTACGCCAATAATGTTCAGCACTCTATAGACCTTTAAACCCAATGTCAGTCCTAAAGTAGCTCCCTTCCCAGCTAATTGAATTAATAAGCTGATAAGCTTTTTCTTGTGCCTCTTTAATGTCTCCGCCTAGTGCGGTTGCACAAAGCACGCGTCCACCATTACTGGTAATATTGCCTGCGTCTAACTTTGTTCCAGCATGAAAGATCTTGGAGTCGGACTCCTCTAGAGGTAGATTAATTATTTCTCCTTTTTTATAAGAGTCTGGGTAACCATTAGCCGCCATCACAACGCCCAAAGCTGTTCGATCATCCCATTCAGCATTAGTTAAATCTAAAGCGCCTTGAGTTGCAGAAATACATAATTGAGCTAAATTAGATTTTAAACGCATCATTATTGGCTGCGTTTCAGGGTCTCCAAACCTACAGTTATACTCAAGTACTTTTGTGATGCCTTTGTCATCAATCATCAATCCTGCATATAAAAAACCAGTGTATGGCATACCTTCGGCTTTCATTGCCTCAACAGTAGGTTTAATAACTTTCTCCATTACATCATTAAAAACCAAAGGGCTTACTATAGGCGCTGGCGAGTATGCCCCCATCCCTCCAGTATTTGGCCCCTTGTCAGCATTATCTCTTGCCTTGTGGTCCTGTGATGTGGCCATTGGCAGTATATTGCCCCCATCTACCATGACTATAAAACTTGCCTCTTCTCCTGTTAAAAACTCTTCAATTACTACTCTTGATCCAGCCTCTCCAAATCGATTTCCTTCAAGCATATCATTAATAGCAACTGTTGCTTCACTTAGAGTATTGGCAATAATTACCCCTTTTCCTGCAGCTAGCCCATCTGCCTTTATAACGATAGGCGTGCCCATTTCTTTAACATATTTAATTGCAAGCCTAGATTCAGTAAAGACTTTATAAAATGCTGTTGGGATATTATTTCTATGCATAAAATCCTTACTGAATGCTTTTGATCCTTCTAATTGAGATGCTAATTTTGAAGGTCCAAAGATTGCAAGGCCTTCATCTTGAAAATCATCAACCACCCCCATGACCAGAGGCGCCTCTGGGCCAACAATTGTAATATCTATAAATTCACTTTTAGCAAACGAAATAAGTTCAGGGATATTTTCAGGGTCTATGTGAATATTTGATATTTTTTTCTCTAAATCGGTACCCGCATTTCCAGGTGCTACAAATACATGCTCCACTTCCTCAAATAGAGAGCACTGCCAAGCTAGAGCATGTTCACGGCCACCAGACCCTATTATTAAAACTTTCATACCCCCTCTCCTTTTAAACACTAAGCTTTAAAACTTGTTTTCTCAAATGAAAACCCTTTTAGGCCAAACTTCAGATAAAACATTATTTTCACCAATACCAATAAACTGTTTTTTTTCGTCATAGAGTTTAATTTTTTGTCCAACATCTAAGCCAGAACTCTGAACCTTTCTTCCATGTTTAATATCAAGTGTTTGCTCTGCATCCAAATACAGCCCTTTAAGGCTTGGAAGCATTTCATCGGCACTAAGAAGAAGTGAATCGAGAGAATTTAAACTTTTATTTTTAAGTTCCATTAGGTCTTCAAAAGTAGTTCCTTGTGATATATCAAAATGGGTGAATCCAATTCTTCTTAGTTCAATAACATGCCCACCACACCCTAAAGATTTTCCTATATCCTCAATTAGAGTTCTAATGTACGTGCCTTTTGAACACGAAACCTCTAAGCTTAAAATTTCTTCCTCAAGGCCTTTGAATTTTATCTCATGAATGGTGACTGGTCTAGCCTCCCTTTCAACCTCAATGCCTTTTCTTGCGAGTTTATAAAGAGGCGTTCCATTTCTCTTAAGTGCCGAATACATTGGTGGCACTTGGTTAATACTGCCAGCAAAATCTAGCAAAGTATTTTTGATAGCTTGCTCATTAACTTCTTTTGTGGAGCCAAAATCAACTACTTCGCCTTGAGAGTCTCCTGTATCGCTTATTTGGCCTAATTTTCCACGCACAAAATAGCGCTTATCGCCATTCAGTAGAAACTGCGCAACTTTAGTTGCTTGTCCTAAGCAAATTGGCAAGAGTCCACTTGCAAGGGGGTCAAGACTTCCAGTATGGCCGGCCTTATTAGCATCAAACAAACGTTTTACGTCTTGCAGGGCAGAATTAGAACTATAGCCACTTGCTTTATCAAGAAGCAAAACTCCGTTGATGTCTCTACCTTTTGGATTGCGTTTAGACATTATTTATGTGTTTAAATTTTACTTAAGAGGTCGTCCATTCTAGCCCCAGCATTTGGAGCCGTATCATAAATAAAGTTTAGTGAGGGAGTGTGTCTTAAGTCTAAAGTTTTTGATAAAGATTTTCTAAAAAATCCACCAGCTTTATTAAGCAAAACTGCGACAGACTTTTGAGAGGACTCTTCGACTGAGAAAAAAACTTTTGCACTGGTTAGATCACGAGTAACAATGACGTCAGTAATAACAACTTCTTGCAGCCTAGGATCTTTCGTTTCTTTCGATAATAGAAGAACAAGTTCACGCTTAATAAGTTCGTTTACTCTTTCAGTCCTAAAACTTATTTGTTGTGCCATTTAGAACCTCTGTCCTATAATGTTCGAGCGCGCTCTATACGCTCAAATACTTCAATTTGATCTCCTGGCTGAACATCTTTGTAATTTAAAACTCCAATTCCACACTCAGTACCAGACTTAACTTCTTTTACATCATCTTTAAAACGTCTTAGAGATTCTAGCTCACCTTCATAAATTACAACGCTGTCTCGCAAGACGCGAATTGGGCTATCTTTTCTTACAACACCTTCTTCAACCATACAGCCCGCAATATCTCCGAACTTAGGCGATCTAAATACATCTTTAACGCCCGCAATTCCAATAATATTTTCGCTTAATTCTGGACTTAATAAACCACCCATAATCGCTTTAATATCATCAATTAAATTATAAATAATGCTGTAGTACTCAATTTTAACGCCTTCGA
>Ga0209383_1002764_pt1 | contig 10118 bp, 9 predicted proteins | sample CoawatmetaG02DNA_FD_187510 | JGI IMG/M metagenome (GOLD analysis project Ga0209383, IMG submission 187510) | Marine microbial communities from the West Antarctic Peninsula - Coastal water metaG029-DNA (SPAdes) (version 2) | ecosystem: Environmental > Aquatic > Marine > Coastal ... | reverse complement strand
TAACGTTAGACCTAAAACAATAAATGAATTATTTGATGAAGTGCGTTCAATTCACTTTTTAAGCTATACAAGGTATTTATATTTTAATATTGGTCGTATGGCTTACTTACAGGCAAATGTATTATCAGCTTATGTTTTCTTAGCTCCAGCTATTGTAGCAGGTGTTGTAACACTAGGTGTTATGCAGCAAATTATAAGAGCATTCGGTAGAGTTGAAGGTTCTATGCAATACCTATTAAAAGCTTGGCCTACCATTATAGAATTGGCAAGTGTTTATAAGCGTCTAAGAGAATTTGAGAGTGTAATAAATTCTACTGAAATAGTTATTCAAAAAGATTAATGGCTATTGATAAAAAATATGTTGATCGAATCATAAAAGTTTCTGAAAAGGCAGCTTTAGCATCATCTTATTTGGTTGGGAAAAAGGACAAGATTGCAGCAGATCAAGCAGCTGTTGATTCAATGAGGGTTGAATTAAATAAAATAGATATGAATGGTGAAGTTGTTATTGGAGAGGGTTCGCTTGATGAGGCTCCAATGCTTTACACTGGTGAAAAACTTGGAAATAAAAACGGACCGTATTTTGATATTGCTGTTGATCCATTAGAGGGAACAAATTTTGCAGCAAATAATTTACCTGGTGCAACATCTGTTATTGCTATTGCTGAAAAGGGAAATCTTTTCAATGCACCAGAAACATACATGGATAAAATTGCAACTGGACCAATTGAAAAAGGATTAGTTGATCTAGATTTTTCATTAAAGAAAAATGTCACAAATCTTGCAGATTTTTTAAACAAAGATATCTCATCGCTCACAGCATGTATCATGGATAGACCAAGACATAAAAAAATAATAGATGAACTAATGCAACTAGATATTAATATTAAATTAATTACTGATGGCGACGTTCTTGGTGCATTGTATGTGACAAATCCAAAATATAATGTTGATATATTTTTAGGTATAGGCGGCGGCCCAGAAGGTGTTCTGGCGGCATCAGCTCTTGATGCATTCGATTGTCATTTTCAAGGAAGATTCATATTTGATAACGACAAAGATATTAAAGATGCAAAAAAAATGGGAATAAGTGATTTAAATAAAAAATACGAATTAAATGAAATTATAAAAGGGGACTCTATATTTTGCTCAACAGGAATTACCTCAAGTGAGATGTTAAATGGAGTAGTAATAAATAACAATGAATATACAACCGAAACCCTAGTTACACATAAAAATTTAAAATTTATAGAAACGATAAAAAGAACAAATCTCATTGAAGAATGATCTCTGTTTCAGGTAAGAAATGGGAACAAAAAAAAATTAATCAAAATTTAGTTGATAAATTAAGACAAGATTATAATTTTAGTGATACTTTATCTAGACTAATTATTTCAAGAAAATTTGATAAAGATGAAATTGCAACAATTGATACTGATCTAGAGTTAAACAATGTTTTTTTAAATAATAAAGATTTTCATAAATCTATTAAGCTTGTTGTAAGCTGTATCAATAACAATGAAAAAATATGTATTTTAGGTGATTATGATGTAGATGGGTCTGCTGCCACATCATTATTTGTTAAATTATTAGAAAGTATAAATCACCCCTTTTTTTATTATATACCAGATAGAGAAAGAGATGGCTATGGAGCCACCAAAAAACTATTCCAAAGACTAATCTTAAAAAAGCCTAAATTAATTATAATGGCTGATTGTGGTTCCACATCTAATGAAGCAATAGATTTTTTAAATAAAAATAAAGTAAAATCTTTAATAATTGATCATCATGAAATTAATAAACCTTTTCCAAATGCAAATGCAATTATAAATCCAAAAAAAGATAATGGATATAAAGAGTACGATTATTTATGCGCTACAACACTTTCTTATTTTTTTTTAGATTTACTAATTAAAGAAATTAAAAGTAAAATAAATATATCTGATTATTTGATATATGTTTTGTTAGCTACGGTATGTGATGTTATGCCATTGAGAAAGCTTAACAGATTAATTGGATTAAATGCTCTTAAAAATTTTGACATAACAAAAAATTTACCTCTGAATACTTTGTTTGAATTAAATGAAAAAAAAAATAAGATTAATATCAATGATTTAGGTTATTTAATTGGTCCTGTATTAAATGCAGGCGGTAGGTTGGGTAAATCTCAATATGCTACAGAATTATTATCTTCTAATAATGTTCAAGTTATTGAAGACAGATCTAATCATTTAATTAAATTAAATAATAAAAGAAAAGAAATTGAAACTTTAATATTAAATGCAATTGATTTTCAAAAAATTGAAAAAGAAAATAAAGAAGTTATTATTTATTATAAACCAAATATTAACGAAGGTTTAATAGGAATTATTGCAGCAAGATTAAAAGATTATTTTAATAAACCGTCTATAGTTATAACTAACTCAAATAAATTATTAAAAGGATCCGCTAGATCAATTTATAATTATAATATTGGTCGTGTAATTAAAAATTCACTAGATCAAGATATAATTTTAAATGGTGGTGGTCACAATATGGCTGCAGGATTTACACTAAATAAAGATAAACTTAATGATTTTAAAAATTATATATTAGAAGATTTCTTAAAATCTAATACTGTAAATAATAATATATTTTTATATGAATCTGAAGTTTCATCATTAGCATTTAATCAAGATTTTTATGATGATATAAAAAAATTAGAACCTTTCGGTACAGGAAACACGGTGCCAACGTTCATGTTAAGAGATCTAAGAATAATTAAGCCCATAGTATTAAATAACAAGCACATATCTGTAATATTAAAATCAAAAACAGGATTTTCAATTAAATCAATATCATTTAATTCTATTAATACTAAGATTGGAGAGTACTTAAAAAATTATAAAAATAGTATTAACGTAATAGGCCAAATCAACGAAAATATCTGGAATAATAAAAAATCCCTTCAATTAACAATTAGGGACGTTTTCGTATAAGTTAATTACGCTTGATAAATAATGACTTTTAAAATAAAAGAGCACAACATGGTCCCTTCGTCTATCGGTTAGGACAGCTGGTTTTCATCCTGCAAAGGGGGGTTCGATTCCCCCAGGGACCGCCAATAATATGTTTTATTACACATATATGCTTAAATCTATATCACCTGGTTTTAAAAAAACTTACGTAGGGTATACAAATAATCTGATTTCTAGACTAGATAAGCACAATTCAAATAAAGGTGCAAAATCAACAATGGGCTATAAATGGCTGCTAATTTATAGTAAAAAATTTAATACAAAGAATGAAGCTATGTCTTTTGAGTATAAACTAAAAAATAATAAAAAATTAAGAAAAGAAATTTTAGAAAAATCAACTTAATGAAAATTTCAATACTTTTGCCCTATAAAGAAAATTATTCAGTTAATTATGCTGGTGCAGTATCTTTGTTTATAAGTGACACAACAAAATTAAGTAAATTTAAAAAAAATATAAACGTATTTGGCAGTACAGATTTCAAATCTAAATTATCAAAAAATTATACAAATATAGAATTAAATAAGAATAATTTGTTTCAAAGCCAAAGTAGATTTTATGTAAATAAATTTATTGAATTACATGAAAATATTAATGCCGATATTATTGAAATTCACAATAGACCAAATTATTTAAAATATATCAAAAAACTTAATTCTAAAATTGTTTTATATTTTCATAACGATCCACTTGAAATGGCTGGATCTGAAAAAATAAATGAAAGATTGAACTTAATGGAAATATGTGAAAAAATTATTTTTAATAGCGAATGGTCTAAAAACCGTTTTATAAAAGGTTTAGACAATTTTTATAGTGGAAGTCCAAAACTAGAAATTATAAATCAATCTACCAACAAAACAAAAATAGATTTTACAAAAAAGAATAAATTAATAACTTTTGTTGGAAAATTAAATTCAGCAAAAGGCTATGATTTATTTGGTGGTGCAGTATTAAAAATTTTAAATAAATATAAAGATTGGAATGCATTAGTTGTTGGTGACGAGCCTCGCGAAAAATTAATCTTTGAACATAAAAATCTTAATATACTAGGTTTTCAAGAACATAAAAAAGTTTTAAAGATACTTGAAAAAACAAGTATAGCTGTAGCTTGTTCTAGATGGCAGGAGCCTTTTGGTCGTACAAGTTTAGAAGCATCAAGTAGGGGGTGTGCTGTTATTATATCAGATAAAGGAGGCCTAAAGGAAACTATAACAGATGGTATTATAATTAAAAAAAATTCAATTAATAATATTTTTAATGCACTTGATGATTTAATTAAAAATAAAAAAAAATTGTTAAATTTACAAAAACGATCATATAAAAATTTTTACTTAACTAATTTTTACATAAGTAAAAAGATTGATTTATATAGATCAGACTTATTAAATAAAAATTCTAAATCAATTTCTAACAAGTTTATAAAATTAAAAATTATTCATTTAACAAATTTTAATGAAAGGCATAATGGTAGATTGTTTTACAACACAGGTAAAAGAATTAACAATGGTCTAGTACGTTTAGGTCATAGTGTGTTGGAGTTCAGTGATAGAGATATTGTAAGTAATCATAGAAAAATAGGTGATTTAAACGCTTCAAAGTATTTAAATAAAAAATTGCTTAATATAATTGGTAATTATAAACCTGACTTAATGATACTTGGTCATGCTGATTTAATCGATATCAAAACCCTGAAATTTATTAAAGAATTCTACCCACAATTAAAAATTTCTCAGTGGTTTTTGGATAGAATGGATTCAAAATGGGCATCTAATAAAAAAAGGTTTCTTAATAAAATAGAAATAATGGACGCAAGTTTTTGCACAACAGATCCAGCTGTTTTAAAGTTTCCTAAAAATAAACCAATTCATTATATGCCCAACCCTGTAGATGAATCTTTTGAAAAACTAGAAAATTATAAATATAAAAATCTAAAAAATGATGTATTTTTTGCAATGAGTCATGGTGTTCATAGAGGTGTGTTAAAAAAAGGAAAATTTGATGAACGTGAGAATTTTCTTAAAAAATTAACCAATAAATTGCCAGATATTAAGTTTGATATATATGGTATTGAGGATAAACAGCCAATATGGGCTGATAATTTCATTAAATCTCTTTCTCAATCAAAAATTGCTTTAAATTTAAGTCAAGGAAATAGCTCCAAGTACTATACTAGTGATAGATTTGCTCAATTAATAGGGAATGGGCTATTAGTAATGATTAACAAAAAGACTAGGTTTAATGATTTTTTTAATAAAGATGAGATTGTTACCTATAATGACATTAATGATTTAGCAAAAAAAGTTGTAAAATATTCAAATAATGATGCGTTAAGAAGAAAAACTGCTAAAAAAGGCCGAGATAAATATTTTAAATTTTTTAACTCAACACTTGTTGCAGAATTTATAATAAATAAAACATTTAACATTAATAAAAAGTATTTTTGGGAAAATAAGATTAAAAATTAAGATTTGTATATGAAGAATATAATAATTGTTACAGGAGGTGCAGGTTTTATTGGATCTAATCTAATTAAATATTTGGTAAAAAAAACTCAGTTTAAAATCATAAGTATAGACAATTATTCAACAGGGACAAAAAAAAATCACTCATATCATAAAAATGTTAAATATATAAAAGATGAAAACATTAATATTTCAAAAACATTAAAAAAATATACCAATAAGATTAAAGTTATTTTTCATTTTGGTGAATTTTCAAGAATATATCAAAGCTTTCAGGATAGTAGAATATGTTTAGATTATAATATTTATAACTCTTTTGAGGTTATTAATTTTGCAAAAGATAATAAAATTAAAATTATTTATTCAGCCACATCTAGTAATTTGGGTAATAACGGAAATGATGAAAATTCTTCACCGTACAGCTGGACTAAATCAAAAAATATTGAATTAATAAAAAATTATAGTAAATGGTTTGGTTTAAAATATGAATTATTATTCTTTTATAATGTTTATGGACCTGGGCAGATTAATATTGGTAATATGGCAACTATCATTGGTATATTTGAAGATCAATATAGAAATAAAAAACCATTGACTATTGTTAAGCCTGGATCACAGAAAAGAGATTTCACACATATAGATGATATTATTAAGGGTTGTTATTTGGCCATGAATAAAGGTAAAAATAATGAATATATGCTTTCGTCTGGTAAAAAATATTCAATTTTACAAATTGCAAAAATGTTTAATGCTGAATATAAATTTATTCCTAGTAGACCAGGAGATAGAAAAGACTCAACTATCTTAAACAACAATGCAAAAAAAATACTGGGCTTTAAAGCAAAAATAAATATTAAAAATTATATTAAAGAATTTATTAATAAAGGTTAATGTTTTCTATATTAATACCTTCATTTAATAATGTAAAATATTTAGAGCTATGCATTAATAGTATAAAAAAAAATTCAAAATATGCCCATCAAATTATTGTGCACATTAATATTGGTGACGATGGAACTATAGAATATTTAGATAAGATTAATATTGAATATACACACACAAAATATAACTCAGGGATTTGTGAGGGGATAAATAAAGCCTCAAATTTAGCAACATTTGATTATTTTTTATATGCACATGATGATTTTTATTTTTGTCCGTTATGGGATGAAGTTTTAAAAAATGAAATTGATTTAATTGGTCATAATAATTTTTATTTATCAGGTACAATGATGCACAGTGGTCAAATACCTTTTGAATGTGGTGACAATATTAATGATTTTAATGAAAAAAAGTTTTTAGATAATTATAATGATTTGAACTATTACGATTTTCAAGGCTCTACGTGGGCCCCAACTTTGGTACATAAAGATATCTGGAAAAAAGTAGCAGGCTTCAGTGAGGAATTTTTTCCTGGTACTGGATCAGACCCAGATTTTAATATGAAATTATGGAAACTTGGTGTGAGAGTTTTTAAAGGAATCAATGATTTTAAAGTTTATCATTTTGGCTCCATTGTTTTAAGGAAAAAAATAAATGAAATAAAAAAAAATTCAAGATATGGAAGTAAAGGTGCTAAAATTTTTTTATTAAAGTGGGGCATTACAATAAAATTTTTTAAAAGATTTTATTTGCATTCTGGAACAAAATATAAAGGCCCATTAGATAAACCTAAAATTGATATTAATTATTTTTTTAATTATATGATTAGTAAAATTAACTACTTTTATATAAGAGTGTTTTATAAAAAATAAATGAATATTATTAACAATAAATATAATGATCTTAAAAAGTACTCGTCTTTATTTGCAAGAGCAAAACCATACCCACATATAATATTAGATAAATTTTTTAGATGAAACTTTTTTTTCTATTTTAGACACAGATGATTTTCATATTAATTCAAAAGTAAATCTATTTAATACTGAGTTTGAAAAAAATAAATCAACAAGTAAAAATTTAGAATTATCAGAAAATATTCAAAAAATATTAGATGCACTTAACAAGGAAGAATTTTTACATAATTTACAACAATTAACCGATATTAAAAAATTATTTTCCACCAAAAAAGGGAACACTGCTCTAGCAAATTACCATGAAATGTATGAGTCTGGTTTTTTAGGTTCACATGTTGATCATTCTTCAGAACCAGAAACTGGATTACCGCATGTGCTTAATATTATTTTATATTTATCTAAAAAATGGGATAATGCTTGGGGTGGGTCCACAATATTTGCTAATAAAAATGGCACCCAAATTAAAGAAACAATAAACTATGTTCCAAATCGTGCTGTGATTTTTTTACATTCTCCTTTTACATTTCACGGTGTTACAAAAATCACAAATAGTCTTAATAAAAGATCCTCTATATATGTTGATTATTATTCCAAGAATACAAATCCATATAATCACTTTGATTTAGACTTTAAAAACATCTGGTTTAAACATCCAACAACATTTATATTACCCAAAATAAAAGATTATTTTCTAAAAAAAAATAGGATTTATTTTAAAAAAATGATTAAACATTGTATTAAAGCTTTTTTGGCTTAATATTTACAATTATCAATATATAAGAGTTCTAAATTTTATTAAATCAGATTAATTTCTAACGATCGTACTTAGACCTTTTAAATGAGGGTAGGCCAATAATTGAGCTAAGCAGACCCTCTATCTTAAAATAAATATATTTTGCTTTCTTATAATTTATAATTAAATTTATCAAAAATTGTACAATATTAACTATTAAGTTTGGTAAGCATTTTACAATACTATAAAAAAAACCATGATATTTTTTGATATAATAAAATTTTGACCATTGACCATGCCAACCAGCAATTAACTTGGCGTAGTATTTTTCTTCAATACTTTTAAATGTTGCTGAGCTACTATCTTTTTTTTTATGGTAGTGAAAAGAGTTTTTAATTAAATAAAGTTTTAAATTTAATTTATTACATTTTGTGAAATAATCATTATCTTCATAATATAAAAAAATATTTTCATCAAATCCTTTTATTTTCCTAAAAATCTTAGTATTAAAAAGCATTGCTCCACCTGTGAGTGTTTTTTTTTCTATAGTATTATTATTTATTAAATTAGATCTTTTTTTACTTATATGTTCTGGGCTCATCATCCCAAATAATTTTATTTTTTCAGCAGCATTAATCAAATTTTTTAAAGTTTGGCTGTATATAGTTGTATCTGGGTTCATCACAAAAAAATATTTTGTATTTACTTTTTTTGCTGCAAAATTAATTGCTCTACCGTAGCCAATATTTCTTTTTAAATAAACCTCTGTATTTCTAAATTTTTTACTTATTTGTTTTTTTAAATCAATATCTTCAGAATTTTCAATAATTATTATTTTTAGTTTTTTTGATAGTTTGCTTATATGTGATATTATTCTATTTCTCGATTTGTATGAAGGTATTACTACAGTTAGAAACTTATTCATTTTAAATTTTTATCTTATTCAATGCGTTATTTTTAAAGAGATTAGCTTCTTTGATATACCTTCTTACCATTTCTGTCGACTTATGGCCTGTCATTGCCATAATACTACGCTCTTCTGCGCCTGACTCAGCTGCAGAAGTTGCAAAGCCTGATCTCAAACTATGCCCAGAGTAATTTTTGCTATCTAAGCCAGCTAATTGTAAATATTCTTTAATTAATAATGCTACAGTCTGGTCTGTTAATCTGTTATTTGATAACTTTGAACCTTTTGTAAACCTTCTAAAAACAGGTCCTGATGCTATTTTAGAAACTTCTATCCATTTTTTTAATGATATAACGGGGCAATATTGAGAGCTATCAAAGTAGGGTAGAGCTTTTTTAAATCCTTCCCCGAATTGGTCTGTTTTAGATCTTCTAAGGTTAATTTTAAGACCTTCTTGTACAAAATCTAAATCGTCAAAATCCAATGAAACTATTTCATTTCTACGAAATCCACCTGAAAAACCAATTAGGATTATTGATCTATCTCTAAATTTCTTAATTTCTTTCTTATTTTGTTTATCTATAACATTAATTATTTCTTTTAAATGATTGATTAATATAGGTTTTTTAGCTAATTGAATACTACCTTTTCTTCTTTTAATGCCCATAATATTTTCAATAATTGATGGATGTTTTGTATCTAAATAATGTCCTTTTAACCTGTGAATAACGCCGATTGACACTAACCTACGCTTCAGAGTACTCATTTTAGCTTCTTTTGTAGACAAATAAGTTAAGTATAAGGAAACTATTTTAGGTTCAGATGGTAGGGATTTAAAACCATTTTGGGTACAAAATAATCCAAAATCTTTAAAATCTGACTTATAAGCTCTCACAGTATTATTAGCTTTAGAGCTTTGTAAATTTAATAGAGTTTCTTCCTGTAAAGCTTTTATGTCTGTTATAAGATCATTCATATTTATTACTATTGATAACCATTAATTATCGTTAGTAATATATTAAGTGATTTTTAATGTCAATAGTTTAAATATACAAATTATGATTAAAAATTCTCAAGCTCATCTTAATGAAGTTAAGGAAACTTACTTAAAACATATGGCTGTGAATTTCAAAATTGGTTTATCTACTATAATAGCTGGTTTCAAATTTCTGATACATGGAATTATTCCAGCACTTTTTAAAAAA
>Ga0209383_1002758_pt1 | contig 10127 bp, 8 predicted proteins | sample CoawatmetaG02DNA_FD_187510 | JGI IMG/M metagenome (GOLD analysis project Ga0209383, IMG submission 187510) | Marine microbial communities from the West Antarctic Peninsula - Coastal water metaG029-DNA (SPAdes) (version 2) | ecosystem: Environmental > Aquatic > Marine > Coastal ... | reverse complement strand
TATCATCAGCCAAACTTGGTAAGTAATGCGTTGAATAAAGGCCAAGATATTTTAGTACGTGATACTCCGATGTCCATAACGACTATATCAGCGAAACAAATCGCAGATCGGATGCCACTTAGTGTAATGGATGCTGTTGCCTACGTACCTGGTATAGGCCTTTCATCTGGTGAAGGAAATCGCGATGCATTGGTTTTTCGTGGCCAGAGAAATACCGGAGATTTTTATGTTGATGGAGTACGTGACGATGTTCAGCATTATCGTGACTTTTACAATATTGAAAAGATTGAGGTCATAAAAGGGCCGAATGCTCTGATTTTTGGTCGTGCTGGTTCGGGCGGTATATTTAACCGGGTCCGCAAAGAAGCAAACTGGAACCCAAAACAAGAACTTAAATTCTCGGGTGGGTCGTATAATCATAAGAGAATGAGCCTTGATACAGGTTATGTTATCAATGACAAGGTGGCTGTTCGAATGAATGGCTTATATGAGCATTCAGGGAGTCATCGTAAAGGCGTTAAGCTTCAGCGTTACGGCTTCTCTCCAACGGTTACTATTAAGCCTACTAACAAGACCAAGATCGTTATTCAGGCAGAGCTGTTTAAAGATGATCGGACTGCTGATCGGGGAATCCCATCAGAAAATGGCCGGCCGTTTAAACGAGGTAGTAAGAATACATTCTATGGTAATTCGGCATTGAGCCCGACAGATACTAATAAGAAAGCAGTTAGTATACATATCGACCATAAATTTAATGAAAATATTAAAGTTCGTAACCGCATGGAATACTCTAAGTTTGACAAACGTTATCAGAACATCATGGCAAATAGTTCCGTCGACAGTAATGATCAAATAGCACTTGCTGGTTATGCCGATGAAACTGATCGGGAGAATTTCTTTAATCAAACAGATCTGTTATTTGATCTAGATACAGGTCCTTTGAAACATAAAATTATTACCGGTGTAGAGGTATCGAGACAGGTTACAAAGCAACAAAGGGACTATGCATATTTTGGTGGTGGTACCTCGAAATCAGCCATGGTAAGTGTATTTGACCCAGTTTATCGCGGCGCAATAGACTTCCGTAGGGATATTGGTAACAAGACTCACTCTCATTCGACCAGTGTGGCTGCAGTCTATATACAAGATCATGTTGAAATTCATCCAATGGTACATGTAACAGCTGGGGTTCGTTACGATAGATTTGAGCAAGATTCTCGTAATAGACTAACCGATTCAACGATTAGGTCCAGAGAGGATCATATATCGCCACGTTTTGGGTTGATACTTAAACCATTAAAAAAACTGTCTGTTTATGGTAGCTGGAGTATGACGCACCAACCGCGTGGAGGGGATCAACTTAAAAGCTTGTCTATAACCAATGCTTCGCTGAAGGCAGAAAAATTTATCAATATTGAGGGTGGAGTTAAATTTGACGTTCTTAGTAATTTATCTTTTACCGGAGCAGTTTTCCAGTTAGATCGTACTAATGTGATCCTTACGGGGCATTCGGCAGGCAATGAAAGGCTGGGCAAAGGCACAAGGACCAGAGGTGTAGAATTTGGATTACAAGGTCAAATTACAGATCAATGGAATATTCTTGCTTCCTACACATATATGAAAGGATCAATGAGTGCACATTCAGCAAAACATGCGGGTAATTCTTTAAAAGAAACACCTAAGAATATGTACGCCGTATGGAACCGTTATGATGTTACCCCATGGTTTGGTGCTGCATTTGGAGTTGTAGGACGTAGCGCGTCGTTTACTAAAGAAGATAATACAGTAACATTGCCTGCATACACACGGGTTGATGCGGCGCTGTATGGAAAAATTAATAAAAATTTACGTATGCAGGTAAATATCCAGAACTTGTTTGATACAAATTATTATGTTGCTTCTCATAATAATCATAATATTATGCCGGGTGCTCCTATCACGGCACGTGTAACGCTTGTAGCAAGTTTTTAATACTAGTTAAAAATTGCTTTTAAGAGAGCAAGCCCCTACTTCAAATTTCATAACAAAAATGGAATTTGAAGTAGGGGCTTGTTCAATTAATCTTCCTCATCCTCATCATTAACAATATCTGGAGCCATCATATCTACAGCGCTAAAACGATCTTTCCGGTATAAGCTACTGTTGTCCCTGCTGCATCTAAGATTGCTACCGTAGTAGCACAAGCATTTAGTAATAGTTATCAATACTGTAACAAGTAATATACTTTCATTACAATTCTGTGTTGATGAGGTCTATGGAGATATAGATTATTTGACTTAGAATTTTTGCTGTTTATATTTTGAGATTTAAAAAATCTACACTGCGTCTCCGTTTACCAGTCTCTCTTTGATTAGGGCACGAGGGCGGGGATGTTACATTCTCTTGGCGTGTTATTTGGAATTGAAGAAAGGTACTGGCTATGGTTGCAGTTGTTTGACAATTTTGTACGTTGTCACCACGCCTAAGAGACTTGAACAGTGAAAATAGGGTAGAGGATAGGGCTTGCTCTCTTAATCCTCTTCATCCTCATCATTAACAATGTCTGGGGTTATCATATCTACAGTGTTAACAACGGTCTTTCCGGCATAAACTACTGTTGTTCCTGCTGCATCTAAGATTGCAGCAGTAGTAGAGCAAGCATTTAGTAATAGTATCAATACTGTAATAAGTAATATTTTCATTATTGGAGTCTGGTTATAATGAAAGTTTTAATGAAGCATGGTTTCTGGCACGTACCCAAAAACGGTTGGATCAAGCATTCCAAAAATCATAGCTATGTGCCCAAATACCAAAAATAGAGCAACGCAAATGACATGAATTTTTAATCTTTTTTCATGTTCTAATTTCTTGTTAATTAATCCTAAATCTTGAAATGCGATGAAGACTAATGGCAGTCCAGCAATAACATAACTTCCAACCGCAATAACATCAATAAATGTTCTCCAATCACCCGCTTTCGTAATTGGAATTACAGCATTTGTCATTATATAAAAGATGATACCTATGAAATAAATTCCCACGACAACACCCGAAAACCTGTTTAGCGCATACGCAAGACCAGTGAATTTTCGAGTAAAAAGAAGATAAAGCTCTGTGATTGCTAAGGTTTCAGCTAAAATTATAGGAATAGCCATAAAAATCAACAGATTCCAGGGCTGATTAACAGCCAATAATTCCATGTAGTGCGTCATATTCATTTCAATTTTCCTGTCAAATTTTTGATTTTCTGTACAAAATGTCTTGTATCCAACTAATTTAAAACTTTAGGTAAGTATGATTTTTGAGACTAGATAAACGATTTATCATTTGAATATATCTCTATTCTAAAAATGAACATATATATGTATCGATCATTTTAAAACACCTATCATTCCCACTCAGTAAGACTACTTGTCTACCCTTTGTAGCCAGGTAGTCACATCAAACCTTAATAAAAAGTTAACGATTAGACTGAATTATATAATCATTTTTATTTAAGATGTAGACATTCAAGTTTGTAACTTTTAAACAGGGTTTTCACCCTAAATTTTAAGTTGCTGTTGTATGCTTCATAGTAACTTCAATAGCCATGTTTATGATCCCTCCACAGTGGTAGAATTCCTCACATGCAAACTCTTTTGCAATTATCTATTTGGACCATAGTCTGAAGCTATACAGAAAAAATATGAGAGGACTGATGATATGTTGATAGTGATTTCTCCAGCAAAGACACTTGATTATGACTCTCCTTTGTCATTCAAGAAATCGACTTCTGCTCATTTTCATAGTTATAGTGACAAGCTGATAGAAATACTCAAAAAGAAATCAGCCTCACAGATCAGTCATTTAATGAAAATAAGCGAAAATCTTGGAGAGCTTAACTACCGTCGATATCACTCATGGAGCTCTAAGTCTGGCTCGGGAAATGCGAGACAAGCAGTCTTAGCTTTTATGGGCGATGTATATGCAGGGTTAGATGCTAAGTCTTTCAGTGAAAAGAACATGGTGTTCGCTCAAGAGCATTTGCGTATCCTATCTGGGCTTTACGGAATACTCCGACCTTTAGATTCTATGCAGCCATATCGCTTGGAAATGGGTACTAGCCTCGAGACGCCTGACGGCAAAAATTTATATCAATTCTGGGGAGAGAAACCGACTCTCACTCTTAATGAGCAAGCAAAACAACTGAAAACCAAATACCTAGTAAATCTTGCCTCTAATGAATACTTTAAAGTGATAGATAAGAAAAGACTGGAGCCAATGATTATCACCCCAGTATTTAAGGACCAAAAAAATGGAAATTATAAAATAATTAGCTTCTACGCAAAAAAAGCGCGTGGGCTAATGGCTCGGTATATAATTCAAAATCAAATAGAAAAGCCGGAAGACCTCAAAAATTTTTGTTCTGAAGGCTATGTTTATGACGAAACCTTGTCTAATACAGGTGATTTAGTCTTTACTCGAGAAGAACGTTAAATAGGAGAAGAATTAAGCACGTCACCATAAGAATTAATATTTTAAATAAGATCTCTGGCAGTAAAATATTATATAAATAATTACTAGATGGTTACTTAATTTTTAGTAGATTAAATGAAATATGGACATTCTCAAGAGGAATTATGAAACATGATTATTCGAATTGAAAGAAATGGCATATTGCATGCAATAATTATTGACTCTGCTTTTTCAAAACCAGGAGTCAATTTTATCACTCCTAATGAATCTTCTTTGCAAATAGGTTACATTTCCCAACCCACAGGGAAATCAATAAAAGCTCACTACCACAAAAAAACAACAAGAACGATCTATTATACGAACGAAGTCATTATTCTAAAGCGGGGAAGACTTCGCGTCGATTTTTATGATAATCAAAAAGAATACTTTGAAAGCCATATTCTAAAGACTGGTGACGTCATATTATTAGAGTCTGGAGGCCATGGGTTTGAGGTGCTCGAGGATGTAGAAATGGTGGAAGTAAAGCAGGGTCCATATGTCGAAGATCATGATAAAGAACGTTTTGAAGGTATTAAGGACGAGGACGTGATTCTTAAAAATGAATAATTTTATAGCTGTAAATGAACCTGTTCTCAGTGGAAATGAAGGTAAATATGTTCAAGAATGTATAGATTCAGGGTGGATATCATCTGAGGGTCCTTTTGTTGATCGCTTTGAACAAGAGTTTGCAAAAAAAATTGGTAGAAAATACGCCGTCGCAGTATCTAGCGGAACGGCCGCATTAGATGTGGCGATAGCAGCATTGAAAATTGGCCCTGGTGATGAAGTAATTATGCCAACTCTCACAATTATTTCTTGTGCATCGGCTGTCATCAAAGCTGGTGGTACTCCTGTTCTGGTAGATTGTAATCCGAACGATTGGAATATGGCAGTCGATCAGATTGAATCACTAATAACACCTTCTACAGTTGCTATTATGGCGGTACATATCTATGGGTTACCAGTTGATATGAATCCAATTTTTAGTCTTGCAATTAAATATAACTTAATAATTATAGAAGATGCAGCGGAAGTTATTGGTCAAACCTATCATAAAAGATCCTGCGGTTCTTTGGGGAAAATAAGTATCTTTAGTTTTTATCCTAATAAGCACATAACAACAGGTGAGGGGGGAATGGTAGTGACCGACGACCTGCAACTTGCTAATAGATGTAGGAGTTTAAGAAATCTTTGTTTTCAGCAAACTCAGAGATTTGTGCATGAAGAATTAGGTTGGAATTATAGGATGAGTAATATTCAAGCAGCTATAGGTTGTGCACAATTAGAAAAGTTAGATGAGCACGTGCTACTAAAGAGAAAAATTGGAGAAAAATACTCGAGCATCTTCAAAGGTGTTAAAGGTATAAAGACACCTTTACTGAAAACAGAGTATGCAGATAATATCTATTGGGTATATGGAGTAGTCTTAGAAGACGCTCTTTTAGTTGATGCACAGCCGATAATGAACTCACTCAAAGAAAATGGAATTGGAACTCGGCCATTTTTTTGGTGCATGCATGAGCAACCAGTTTTTAATAAAATGGGATTGTTTATGAATCAAAAATTTCCTGTTGCTGAAAAGCTTGCACGCAAGGGCTTCTATTTTCCAAGTGGGCTGAATCTAAATGATGAGCAAATAGAAAGGGTAGGACATACATTTATAAAAATTTTACGGCAGTATTACTAAATTTTATATTTTATAGAACTTATAACCGATGCATGAAGAATTAAAGATTTCTGTTGTTGTCGCAAGAAATGAAGAAGATCATTTAGAAGATGCTTTGATTTCTATCAACTCATCGAAACTATCGCCAGCTGAAATTATTGTAATTGATGGAGACTCTACTAACAGGACTGTAGAAATAGCATAAAAACAGAGCATTTAGTATGATTTTTCATCTATTTATTCGGTACCCAATAATTTATCCTTTGAAGGCTTTATTCCATTTAAAGTTTAAAGCGATTCCATATTTTATGCTTATGGGGTTAGTCAGGCTTTATGCCTGCATAAAAGAAATAATGAAAAATAGTTAATGAATAGATTCAAGATTAATTTTTTTAAATTTAAAGTGTTGAGAGACTTAAATTCAATTACAGGCCCTAGATTATGAATAAGAGCGGAATGGAAGTAGTGGAGCATAATGTGTGTCGTTTATGCCAGTCAAATGACTTAGAAGAGCTATTTTCTCTAGGGAATCAATATATAAATAACTTTGTTCCCAAAGAGCTAATAGGAGAAGGGCTAAAGGCACCTTTAGATCTCGTGATGTGCAATAACTGTTCGCTTATTCAATTAAAGCACACAGCCCCCCAAGAGCTCTTATATTCTAGATTTTACTGGTATCGGTCTGGTGTCACAGAGACAATGAGGAATCAGTTGAAAGACGTTACTAAAGCAATTGAAAGTGAAATTGTTTTAGAAAGTGGTGACGTAGTCCTTGATATTGGTGCCAATGATGGAACACTACTTGAGTCCTATTCGACAGTGGGATTGAAGTGTGTCGGATGTGAGCCAGCAGACAACTTAATTGATTCGCTGTCGAAAAAAACAGACTATGTTATGCATGATTTTTGGAGTTATGAAAGTTACTTAAAGCAACAAGAAAAATGGAATATTGGAAAAGCTAAGGTTATTACTGCAATTGGAATGTTTTATGACTTAGAAGATCCAAATCAATTTATTAAAGATGCTCAAAAATGCTTGGCTGAAGATGGTGTCTTTATTGCTCAATTAATGTGCCTTAAATCTATGCTTGAAAAAAATGACTTGGGGAACATTTGTCATGAGCATTTAGAGTATTACTCATTGGATTCACTAAAATATTTGTTTGAAAATAATGGCTTAGAAATGTTTAAGATTGAAGAGAATGATGTAAATGGAGGAAGCTATAGAATTTTTGCCCGTCACTATAAGGGAACGGGTGTAGACTTTGCAGAAAATTCTGACCGCAAAGACCTATTTGATTTTTTAGAGCGTCTTGAAGATAATCGTGATCAATGTGTTAAATTTATTAAGGAAGAGGTTGCCAAAGGTAAAAAAGTTTATGTATATGGTGCTTCGACCAAGGGTAACGTGATTCTTCAATACTACGGTTTAGATCATAATTTAATTACGGCAGCGGCTGAACGTAGTCCCGAAAAATGGGATAAATATACTATAGGCTCTTGGATCCCAATCGTTTCTGAGGCTGAGGCAAGAGCAGCCAAGCCAGATTATTTTCTAGTTTTGCCTTGGGCATTCTTCGATGAGTTTTATGAGCGTGAAGCAGTTTGGCGTGCTGGTGGTGGTAAATTTATAGTTCCTCTACCTAATTTCAGGGTAGTCGAATGAGTTTGATTCCTCTTGAACAATATACAGAAATTTAACGGGGCCATATGAAAAAAGCTTTAATTTTAGGAGTAACAGGCCAAGATGGTAGTTATTTGGCGGATATTCTACTCAGCAAAGGTTATGAAGTTCATGGTCTAATTAGAAAATCTGCCACAGGAAATACAAAAAATATACAACACCTGATTAGTGATGAAAACATACTCAATATAAGTTTTTTTCTTCACCGAGGTGATTTGTTGGATTCGACTTCGCTGTACCGGATATTTACTGAAGTTAGCCCTGATGAGATTTATAATGAGGCTGATCAAGATCACGTAAGATGGAGTTACGATATGGTTAGTTATTCTTCTGAAATAACAGCTGTAGCAGTAGCTCGTATCCTCGAAATTATAAAGCAGGTCAATCCGAATATTAAATATTTCCAACCACTTACGTCGAATATGTTTGGGATTTCGAACACAGATAAGCAAAACGAGTCAACTCAATTTAACCCTCAAAGTCCCTATGCTATCAGTAAGACATTTGCATATTATACGACAAAATATTATAGAGAAACGTTTGGTATCCAGGCATCAACAGCAATTTTTTATAATCATGAATCACCGAGAAGAACACCAGAATATGTGACTCGAAAAATAACGCAGTCTGTTGCGAGAATCTCTTTAGGTAAGCAGAAAAAATTGGTTTTGGGTGATACGAGTGCAAAAATTGATTGGGGGTACGCGAAAGACTACATGGAGGCTGCGTGGACTATGCTGCAGCATAGGGATGCTGATGACTACGTAATAGGGAGTGGCAAGGCATATTCAGTAAGAGATTTTGTTGATGAGGCATTCTCAATTGTTGGCTTAGAAACGGATAAACATTTAGAAACATCTCAGGAGTTTATGCGTCCATCAAAGACAAGTACTCTAGTAGCAGACATTTCTAAGGCCAAGAAAATCTTACATTTTGAACCGAAGGTTGATTTCCATAATTTAGTTCGAATAATGTTAGAAGAAGATCTTAAAAACCAATAATTAATATTCGTATTAAGTTATGTAATTAATTTTTTATAAAGAGACTGGTGTTAGTCTCTTTAAATAATTTTGGACGCAAGTGAAATTAATTAGTGATAGTAAATCATAGGCCAATGATTTTTTAATAGCGAATAATCATTAAATTAATCCAACGTCAACCCTAACTCTGAAACGCTATTCCCACTCAATAGTTGCCGGTGGTTTGCCAGAGATATCATAAACTACCCGGTTAATCCCACGTACTTCGTTGATGATTCGATTGGATACCTTGCCTAACAAAGTATAAGGGAGTTCTGCCCATTCTGCAGTCATAAAATCCTGAGTTTTAACTGCTCTTAGCGCTATAACATATTCGTATGTACGCCCATCTCCCATCACTCCGACCGATTTGACAGGTAGAAAAACGGCGAAAGCCTGTGACGTTTTTTCATACCACCCTGCAGACCGTAGTTCTTCGATAAAGATTGCATCGGCCTGGCGTAATAGCTCTGTGTATTCAGACTTTACTTCACCCAGGATCCGTACTCCTAAACCGGGCCCTGGGAACGGATGCCGGAAAACAATGTCATGTGCTAATCCTAGTGCTAATCCAAGTTCACGTACTTCATCTTTAAACAGCTCACGCAATGGTTCAAGTAATTTCAAATGTAGTGTATCGGGAAGGCCGCCTACATTGTGGTGAGATTTGATAGTGTTAGCCGTTTTATTTTTATTGCCTGCAGATTCGATTACATCGGGATAAATTGTTCCCTGCGCCAGCCATTTTGCGTTGTTTATTTTTTCTGACTCCTGCTGAAATACTTCAACAAATTCACGTCCGATGATACGGCGTTTCTTCTCTGGTTCAGTGACGCCACTGAGGTGTTTAAGAAACGTTTTACTCGCGTCTACATGTATAATTTTTAAACCAATATTCTTGGAGAAGGTATTCATCACTTGATCAGCTTCATTCAGCCGTAACAAGCCATTGTCTACAAACACACAGGTGAGTTGTTTGCCGATAGCACGATGAATCAGAGCTGCTGCAACGGATGAGTCCACACCGCCTGATAATCCCAGAATCACTTCTTCTTTTCCTACTTTAGAACGGATTTTATCGATTGCCTCCGAAACATAATCAGGCATATTCCAATCGTAACCAAGGTTACAGATGTCATGGACAAAACGCTCAATGATTCTTTTCCCCTGAGGGGTATGTGTAACTTCCGGGTGAAACTGTAAACCGTAGAATTTCTTTGTCTTATCAGCCATAGCGGCGATTGGAGCAGCATCATTGCTGGCCATAATCTCAAAGCCGACAGGTA
>Ga0209383_1002751_pt1 | contig 10145 bp, 20 predicted proteins | sample CoawatmetaG02DNA_FD_187510 | JGI IMG/M metagenome (GOLD analysis project Ga0209383, IMG submission 187510) | Marine microbial communities from the West Antarctic Peninsula - Coastal water metaG029-DNA (SPAdes) (version 2) | ecosystem: Environmental > Aquatic > Marine > Coastal ... | reverse complement strand
GGTGTTGACTTGACTGACTAGCTCGAATAATTTGATCTTTAGCATCAAAGAACTTTCCAAACCCTTGTGCTAAGTCTGCTGCTTCTTTGCCTGCGTCCATTGCCCTTTTAATGCCATTGTAAGCTGATGAAGCAATGCTTACTGCTGCTGCGATTTCTATCACGAGTGCCCTTGGGGTAGTACGTAGTTATGTATACCACAACTATATTTATATATTAGTTGATGCTTATGTCCAAGGACGACTTACTGCTAATGCATCTGTATTCTCATCGTCGTCTGCATTGTATGCATCCGCTTCATACGGATTAGGCAGTCTGTTCTTATTCCAAGTGCTTAAAGTTCTGTAGTAAACTGCATCAGTGTCGGCTGCTGCTAGTCCTTCACGCTTGGCTTGTGCGATTGCACCTTTTTGTTCTTGACGTGCTTCTTTGTTGCCCGTCTTTAATGGAATACAAACTACTGTGTCGCCGGCTACAATGCCTGCGGCTGTTAGGGTCTTTGCTCCATCAGTAGTTTGATTGATAGCAGGATTGGATACTAAATGTATTTCGCCATACATTCCTGTTGTAATAGGAGCACCTTCAATAGCTCTTGCTAATGCTGTTAAGCCGTTTACAGTGGTGGATCCTAGTGTTACAGTTAAGTCAAACACTACTCCGGTTAGTCCTTTGCATCTAATTGTCGCCATGTTGTCTGTCCTTTAGTATGTCTTTAATAACGGTTGTGCCTCTGTCTGTAAAGAGGCCTGGTACCACAGCATGTATTAACAGCGCCGGTATGAGTAGCTGTAACTTTATTGCTGTCTTAATAGCATGGAACATATGCTCTAAGCCTGTTTCATTCTGATCTTCTAAATGGGCCTTGCACTTCTTACTGAACATCCTGTTCCTTTCGCATTTGTATACCTCTGTCTAATATTTAGTTAAATATGCTTATGATAGATATAAAACCATTCCAACAAACACTTGAAAAGCTCAAACAGGAAGGCAAGTACCGTGTATTCAATGATATACTCAGAGAACGCGGAAAGTTTCCTAAAGCGATTTGGTACGGAAAGTATGCAATCAAAGAGATTGTAAACTGGTGCTCAAATGATTACCTCGGAATGGGCCAGAACAAAATAGTCATAGATGCAATGCACACTGCATTGGATCAAACTGGCGCTGGCAGTGGAGGGACTCGAAACATTGGAGGAACTTCACACTATCATGTAGCATTAGAGCACGAGCTTGCAAGTTTGCATAGTAAACCAAGTGCGCTCCTCTTCTCTAGTGCATATGTTGCAAATGAATGGAGTTTGGTCGCTCTAAAACAAATCATTCCCGATATTGTGTTTGTTAGTGATTCGAATAATCACGCCTCTATAATCCAGGGGATAAGACACAGTGGTGCTGACAAGGTTATTTTTAAGCACAATGATATGAGCGACTTGGAGGACAAGCTAAAGAATGTCTCAGGAACACCGTGTATTGTGTTCGAGTCCGTGTATAGCATGGATGGAGATGTGTCGCCTGTCCTCGACATTTGCAACCTAGCGGACCAGTATGGGGCGATGACGTACATAGACGAAGTTCATGCCGTAGGATTATACGGAGAACAAGGAGCAGGCTATCTCGAGAAACTAAACCTGCAAGAGCGTGTAGATATTGTAAATGGTACCCTAGGAAAAGCTTTTGGAGTGCAGGGCGGTTACATCGCAGGAGGCGGAGACGTCATAGACGCTATTCGTTCTGTTGCTTCAGGCTTTATTTTTACGACAAGTTCAAGTCCAGTGATGGCAGCCGGTGCGCTTGCTTCTATCAAATACTTGCGTGACAATAATCAACTCCGCGAGACACATCAAGAACGTGCCCGCAAACTAAAACATCGTATGATCAAAGCAGGACTAGAACCGATGTCGTGTTCAACAACACACATTGTACCATTGCTTATCGGAGATGCTAAAAGGTGTAAAGCTATTAGCGATGCACTGTTAAATGACCACGGGATATATGCACAACCAATTAACTATCCCACGGTTCCAGAAGGTACTGAGAGATTGCGCTTTGCTCCCACGCCCTTCCATACAGACGGTATGATAGAAGATTTAATTAAAGCATTAAAAGAGGTAATGAATGAATATTAAGAAAACATTGTGGTTCAGCTTAGGCATTGTACTACTAGGTGTAGCCTTCATTGGTATATACCTTCCAGGGCTTCCTTGGAGTACTCCTGCTGTTGGCGCTGCATATTGTTTCGCTAAGTCAAGCGATCGTATGCACAACTGGATCATGAATCATAAATTGTTTGGACCTTTCCTAACAGGCTGGGCGGAGAAGCGAGTCTTCCCTACCAAGTTCAAATACTTTATGTTAATAACAATGAGTTCAAGTGTGGCAGTACTTTGGTTTACTACAGGTAATCCTAAAGCTGTACTATGGAGCGGAGGCTTTATGGCACTAGTTGCTATATGGGCGTGGAGATTTCCAGGTTCACATGAAGAACATGCTAAACGTGTTAAGCTAGGTAAAAAGATTGCTTGGTTAAGTTAAGCAACACTTGTATTGCATATAAACTTAAAAGCAACGTTCGCGTTGCTTTTTTTATGACTAAACAGACATTGCCTTAACATAGTCTATCCATTGCTTATGATCAACTGCATGTTGTCTAAGATCAAATTTAATTTTCTTTACGTTAGCAGATGCGGCCTTAGCATGTTCCATCATAAATTTACTATCTAAGTATCTCGAAATGCCTGCTTTAGTGAATCTACCATGTACGTTTCCTATCATAGCATATTGAGTTGAAGTGAACATTCCTTGTTTAGGAGTATAACCTGGCACAGCGAAGGAACTTGCGTAAGCTTCAGATAATTCTTCTAACCACGTAGGAGTATTATTAGTCATGTACTGCCAAAACTCAGAGTCAGTTCTACCTGTGTGATAGAAGTATCTAATATATTCCATACTGTTTTCGTACATAGTATTTGCATAAGCATTATACGTTTTATTATTAAGTGTAGATTCGTTAAGAGAATACATGCTAGTAAACTCCTCCATTAACGAGACTGCCATGTGTATACTTGTTGCTTCCAAAGGTTCTACAAAGCCAGCTGACAATCCTACTGCCATACAATTGCCTATGTATTGTTCCTTCCAGTATCCGTTGTCGTATTTGATAACTCGGTCACTAGTTAACTCTACGTTGTGTGTTTTAACGAGCCATTTATTAAACTCTATCTTAGCATCTTCGTCTGTTTGGAAGTCTGACGAATACACGTAGCCACAGCCGCGTCTATTAGATAACGGAACATCTAATATCCATCCGTTCTTTGTTGCTTTAGCAGATGTATATGGAGGAATGTAATCAAAATCTTTAAACACCGGGTTTGGTATTGTTCTGTTAGTAGGTAATTGATCTTGTATGTTAACCCACTCCGGCTCTAAGTGTTTAATTAGCGCATATGCTAATCCAGATGAATCTATAAACAGGTCGCTCGTATATGTTTCTCCTGACTCTAATACTATAGATTCAATTCGCCTGTCTTTAACATTAACTTGTTGTACTATACCGTCAACAATATTAATTCTGTCTTTGAACTTATCTTCTATGTATCTGCCAACAAGGTTAGCATCTACGTGTAAGGCATGCCTATATGATGTATTGTCTGTTCCAAAGATTAGGTTGTTGTCAAAATAGAATTCATTGTAGTTGTAGGAGCCTTCAAATTGATCAGTTAACATATCGTAAGCTGCAACTGCATTGTAATAATTAAGTGTCGGATCAACTGACTCTATTGCTTCGTTTATTGGAAAGCTATGATATCCTAAGCTGCCTTCGTGTGTCCAATCCTTAATTTGTAATCCTAGCTTTATAGTAGCATTACAATTCTGCACTAACTCAATAGTCGAGACACCTACTGCTTTCAGATAGTTATCAAATAAAGGCGTCATGCTTTCGCCTACTCCGATACCAGGTTTACTGTGATCGTAAATCATAGTGACATCTACTAATTCGCCATAATATGATTTTAAATAAGTTGCAGCCATAACACCAGCAGTGCCACCGCCGACTACTGTAATTTTATGTGTCACAGGTATGCACTCCAACTAGGATGTGCCATTGACATATCTAATTGCTTGCGCTTGTTAACTAGATCGTAATAGTCTGGCGCATATGGTTGCTTAGTAGGTTTCATACGAGTTTCACTTCCTTTGCGATTGTTGCATGGACCACAAGCTGCTACAATGTTTGTCCACGAGGTCTTGCCGCCTTGTGAGATTGGAACTACATGGTCAAGTGTTAGATTGTTTTTAGTGTAAGGAGTGTTGCAATACTGACAAGTGTACAAGTCTCTTACATACAGATTAGCTTTAGAAAAGCGAGGCTTTTGTTTGCGCTTCTGCATAGTCTTGAGCATCATTACTGATGGAACTTTTGTTTCCCACTTCTCACTGCGCACCATCCAATCGTCATACCATTCTAGTACATGAACTTTATCAAGCCATAGGTATAGTATTGCTTCTTTCCACTCGATTGCACTAAGGGGAAGGTAGCTAACGGGCTGTGCATCTGCGTTGAGCAATAATACTTGGCTCACTATATTGATTCTTTTGGTATAAAGCGAGAGAAGTCTTTACCACTACCTACTATGCAGGCAGTTCCATCTGGAAAGACTCCTATCATAGTAAACGTCTTTGCTTCCATATTAACCATAAGCGTCATATCAATTGCATGAATAATTTTAGTTCTAGCATCTTGGATAACCATCTTACCCATTGCCATCCCGCTTTCGCCGGACTTTTCTCTTAGGTATTCAAATGGTATTCTTTTGTCTGAGTTACAAGTTATCTGTGAGAAAAAGATTCTAGGCTCTGCTGCTGCCTGAGTAGACATAGTGAGAGCTAGTATTAGGGCTATTTTGTATATCATACAAATACTTACCTCTTAGAAATAATCATTAAATAAGTCTTGGCTGCATTCGTTTACTGCTGCATCCCAAAGCTTATCTGGGGAGGTATCGAGTAAGTCGATACTTGGACGAGCTAGTAGTAACCACTTTGGGTGTTTGCTTTTAAGTTCATACCCTAGTTCGTCATGTTCCCAACCCTTGCATCCAACAAATAGTTTATACCAATCCGGAGTGTCACCCATCTCCATCTTTTCTATCATTAGTCCATCACTGCTCATTGCGAGTTGGTTATTAACTTGCATAGTATTCTGACTATACCAGTCATCTGAGTGTAGCATCACTAGAGCACTTCTATTATACTCGCCTCCATGAAAAACTTCACGAGGGCCGTACCATTCAATACCCTTGGTATGCATTACTTCTTTAAGATCGTACTTGCTAACATTATTAAGAGTTAATCCCATTGTACTGACTCCAGTACTTTCGGTAACGTAAACTACATGATTACGATTTTCTCTACTTGCATGTACGGGATGAGCTATTAACAAACTGCCTGTTCGAATCTGCATTGGAAGAACTAAGACCCTTTTTTGGTTGTGCCACTACCGTAATCTGGTAATGGCCCGCCGTATGCTTTGCCCTTGATCTTCTTGCCACCCATAGTTGTTCTACTACTAGGCTTAGGACCTAGCTTGTGGCTTTTCTTGCCTGAACGTGAGCGAAGCCCTTGACTCTTACAACTTGCTAGTGCGCTTGCACCAATTGCTGAGTTAGGCTTGCTCGACTTACAAAGACTTGAGCTTGCTTGCCAATCTTCTAAGTCTTGTTCTGTTTCTAATAATTCATCTACTCTCATGCTAATATTTATCCTAGCGGTAACGATCCGCACTAGCTCTGGCGGTGTCACCGGGAGCCATATGCATACTGTCGTTGTTGTCGTCCTGGGCACACAAAGCAAAGCTCAAGACTTTACGTGGGCCCTTGGTCGTATTAATATCAATCTCCCCAGATTTCTCGTGGAACTCAATCTTTGTGATCTGTGCTGGCTCACGGTTTTGTCCTACTAGTATAGTCTGTCCTAGTTCTAAGTTAAGGTTTAAGTTGCGTAATGTACTCATGGGGAAATATCTCCTATTGACTCTATTGGAACATGTTTAATGCTCAGTAATATTTATCTGTAATGTGTTGTTCGATAAGTAAATGTATAACACATAAACGGAGTTATTAACTATGGATATAAAAGACATACCTGCTGGTGAAAGCTGGGCTTGTAGATTTAAAACAACTACATTTTTAGACTCAGAAGGTCAGCCAGTAGAAGCATTCAACTTAGCCTTGGGACAAGCACATCCAGGAGTACCGGGAGAGTATCAAGGCATAGGCGTTATACAAGTTCGCGACATTGAAAAAGAACGTGTACAACTGCAATGCACAGAAAGTTTAAAGCAATTCACAGTAGCCTTTGAAGACTGCTGGGACATAGATACCATTGAATGGGCTGAGGAAGTTTAACATGAGTAACGAAGAAGAAGTACACGCAATTGTCATGGCTACACTAGGAGAGATATTGAATCTCTGCACAGGAGTCGCTGACTTGCAAACAGAAGAAAAAGCAAGTGATGAAATATTTGACATGTGCGATCTAGTAGCAGAGTACTTCCAACTTGAACGTGCTAGGGCAATTACTACACAACACGACGATGGTACATTTACAACCAAGTTTGAAACGTTTGTAGGTGCAGACGAACACGACTATTCAGATGATGCTCCTGCAGAAGCTCTTAAAAGCAAAGCTAATGTAAATCCAATACCCGGAAGCATTCGTACCAAAGGAAAGCCCAAGTTACGAGTTATTGATTGCACCACCCCTTTAGACATCGAACCAACGGACAGTGATCTCAACGATATTGAGGACTGATCCATGGCAAACATAATTGTTGCAGGCGACAGTTGGAGTACTAGTCAACTAACCTCCAACGCTAATGATATTTTTGAAGGTTGTGCTTATCCAGCTCAACTCAGTGTTGCAAATAGACTGCGTTCGAGCGGTCATTTTGTACATGAAGCTGCGCGAGGTGGTGACAGTATGCTAAGACAACTGGACATACTTGAGGAATTGTTCAACAGTCCCAGCAAAAGAATGTATGAATCAGTGGACTATGTGTTACTTAGTTGGACTGAATGGTATCGAGACACTGAACTTGGTATCTCAGTCGCTAACGGAGGGCCAGTAGAATCTGTGCCTGCGATATCTAGCGACTTCCTCCAAGAGCGAACGCAAGTGCTTGATCAAGTCGAAGCTAGATTTCTAGAGTTTAGTAGTCAATGGCCCAGTGTTCCGTTTTTACATTGGGGAGGACAAGCTCCCGTGAGCATAGACATGACCAAGTTAGGTGCGCAACACCATGTGCTGTACAAAGACTACGCATTAGAAGAGTGGGATGCTGCTCCAAATAACTCACACCTATATGGTGCTGCGCCTAGAAATGTTAGCATCCGCGAGTGTACTAAATGGGCACAGCGAGTGTTCCCTGGAACAAGCAAAGAATTAGCCAATACGATTGCTGTTGAAATACATCAGCGCTATCGCAGCCTACTCACACTTGATCATTTTTATGACGGCGGACACATTAACTTTCATTGTTATGCACCTTTGATTACCCTTGTGAATGCACACATTGATCCGGAAGAGCATGTAACAGCAAAAACATATAGCGACTTCGCTTGGCCTAAATGACTACCTTAGAACGTGCATGCGGAACACGCATAATTAAAGCAGACGATATATTTGAATGCGTTGCGTGTTCCAAAATGTACACAGAAGACCAGCTATATGCACACGAAGATGTGTGCCCTAAGATACCCGCTTATCTTGAATGGCTTAAAACACAGGACACTACCCCAGACTCCTAGTATCTAAATGGAATGTATTCTCTCCCATACCAGCACGTAGCATAATATTATAGCTTAGACTTACTCGTGTATGCAGAGGATCATGTGCACCACTCATTACTCCATGCTCTAACCATGCAGGCCACAACAACATCTTACCTTCTGTGGGCACCTGCTTATAATCTTGTCCAATCACAAGTGGGCTTGGATTTGAATAGCTTGGACGCAGTACTGTACTAGCAGGTCTTGGATCAGTAAACACAGTGCCTTCTGCACCTGGGGGTGCTTGCAGATATATCAGTCCTGAGTACATACAGTTTGGATGACTATGCGGCATATGCGCTACACCCAACGGAGCAGTATTGGCCCACATGGCACTTATATAAAGTGAATCTCTCTTAACACTCAACGAATCACAACACTCTTCCGCAAAAGCAATTATACTACTTGTTAACTCAGCAAACTCTCCCATAGCATGTAACCTGTCATGTGATGTCCACGCCCCACTTACATCAGGTACCCCACGTAAACTCAACACACTACTAGCTGTACTAGCACGTAAGCTTTCACTTATACTACTAGTAAACAACGGCGTTGCCCAAAGATACTCTACATCCATTCTAAACTCCTTTATAAACAAGTATAACACAACAAACAACAGATGTCAACTACTAAGTACATGTATGCGCACATACTATAGAGTAATAGATCTAGACACAGATAGCATAGTAGCTAACAGTATAAGCACACTTGTACTAGCAGAGCAAACACTAGAGCAATATGAACTTGACTATCCCAAATGTAAGTTTGAAATACAAACGTATAACAAACCTTAGTGTTACTATAGTATAAGTACAGTATGTTCACAGATATCAAAGCAAGTTTATTACAAGTAGCTATAGTACTAGTCCCAACATACACAGTAGCCTACACAACTGAGATGATGGTATACACAATACCCATGCTTGCTGCTAGTACTATACTTGCTAGTAGTGTACGCAAACGTGAACACACAGTAGACACTGACTTAGATTCAGATAGTAGTGATAGTACACACTAAGACTATTAACACTATAGTAGTAGTTGCACAAGGTTTAAGTGTCCTTCTAACACTATACTAGTAGTAAGAGAGATGATTACTCGTATTAACACACTAGTAGTAATAGAGTGAAAAGTATTTGAACTATGCCTCTCGTCACCACGAGCAACCTAAAATTTTTTATGTTATATTATAACACTTTACGTCAAATTAATCACAGAAATGCCACTCTTACCACGACTATAGCACCATTCCGCCACCATGTAAACCACTTTAAACACGGTTGACTCTCACGGTTAGCAGCACACATAGGCCCCGCTGCTAGAGGTGTAGGTCATAGCTCTGTGAGTGCGGATAGCCTTTGACTACTAGTACTCTACTACTATGTTCTACTACTAGTAACACGCTTGGGATCATCAGGTACTATAACGAATTGATTACTACTAGTAATATAGTGCCGTTTGGCTTCTTGTGCATATGCTCTTGCTATGTTTGCATTACTCGTATATAGTACTACTAGTCCATCTACTACTAGTGTATACTTGGTGCCTACTTGTACGACATCTATTGAGTGCATACTAGTATATAGTCTAATAGGCCCCGCTGCTAGGGGTTGATCTAGAATTGGTCCTTGGTCTTGTGCAGTGAAAGGTTGGAAATGAGAGGTTGACAACTGTTCGAATGAGTGCTATACTATGTGTATATTAACAATTAGGACTTGGAGGGGCGATGAGCAACCAATTGATAGAGAAACTTGAGTCACTGTGTGATACCAAAGCTGAGATGGCGCATCTAGTACTTCACGAGGTACTGCATGCAATATGGGCAGAGGAGGCTTCCAACGGTCTGGTCAGCAGAGACCAACTAACTCAAGCGATCAACACTAGGTTCAAGCTCAGCACTAGAGCACAAGAACTGTAATGTTATAACATAACACTAGGGAGACCCCAGCAATGCTTCAATGCGATTGTTACGCTTGTACTACTATGCGACATCCTTGTGTGAATCTCCTGCCCGCGGGGTTGACAACTGAGCCAAATGGTGCTATACTATATGTACAAGTTAAGGGCGAGAGTGAACAAGATGAACAAACGGAAAGGTGTTACCAGAAGGAACCCTGTGGCTAGTGAGCTAAGGACTCCCAAGTACCGTATGCGTGTGGTCGTTAGTAAGCTGCACAAGCAGCTCAAGCACAAAGGACAGCGAGACTACTAGGTCAAGGCTCCACTATGTACGTGTGTATATGTAATAGAGTTACTACTAGCGAACTAGCACAAGACTATGCACTAGCAAGAGCACGATGTGGAACACAGTGTGGCAAGT
>Ga0209383_1002750_pt1 | contig 10146 bp, 8 predicted proteins | sample CoawatmetaG02DNA_FD_187510 | JGI IMG/M metagenome (GOLD analysis project Ga0209383, IMG submission 187510) | Marine microbial communities from the West Antarctic Peninsula - Coastal water metaG029-DNA (SPAdes) (version 2) | ecosystem: Environmental > Aquatic > Marine > Coastal ... | reverse complement strand
CTGCAGGTGCAGCTTGGGGAACAGCAGGAGGATTCGGTATTTACTACCCTACTTTATCTGTGAACAAGTTCGGTTTAACTCCTGGACAGTCATACAGAGCTCAGGGGAGAACATTCTGTGATTCTAATGTCACCTCTTATAGATCAACATGGACGACGCCAGTACTATGGACACAACCTGGAACTTTAATTAGAATGGAGTCTACAAGTCAGATTAAGAACTTAGATGTTTACCCTAACCCATCAAGAGATATCTTTAACATAAGATTTATATCAGAGAAGATACAAGACTTAAGTATTAGAGTAGTCAACATAATGGGTGAGGTAGTTTATAAAGAAAATGCAAATCAATTTATTGGTGAGTATACTAAGCAGATTGATTTAGCTGATAGCTCAAAAGGAATTTATTTTATTGAAATTGTTACCACTGATGGAATTATAAACAAAAAAATAATTTTAAACTAAACAAATGATGCAAAAATTATATTTAATAATTATAATATTTTTATCGCCATTTTTAATTTTTGGTCAAAATGCTCTATCTCTAAAAGGAGTTATAGATTTTGATTTAGTTTCTGCTGGATATACAGGAAAAGCTATTCACTTAGTTGCTAATACTAATATCAGTGATTTGAGTGTTTATGGAATTGGAGTTGCAAATAATGCAAATGGTGGCGATGGGCAGGAATATACGTTTCCTTCAATCTCGCTTAATAATGGTGATCATGTATTACTAGCTAGAGATAGTACAGCGATGTCTAATTATTTTGATAATTGTTTTACTTATTTTGATGTTATTTTGCCAGCATCAAATGCAATTTCCCAAAATGGAAATGATGCTGTTGAATTATTTTTTAATGGTAATATTATTGAAACCTTTGGAGATGTTAATGTTGATGGAACAGGAACTCCATGGGAATATTTAGACTCATGGGCATATAAAGACCCTTCAGGCTCTGTTTCTTTTTCGGGAGAAAATTGGATTTTTGGTGGGGTAGGATGTACGGTAGGTTCAATAACTACTCAAACTTCTTCATGTCCATATCCTTCTTGTGGTTCACAATCATCTACAAATAATTTTTCAATTTTTAATGATACTAAAGTATATCCAAACCCTAGTAGTGATATTCTTTTCTTTGATAATAATAATCTTAAGAATGTAAAAGTTTTTGACTCTCTTGGAAAAGAAATTAAAAACATTACAGTTTTTGAAAATATGATAGGTATCAGTAGATTAAGTAAGGGAGTATATTTTTTAAGTGCAAAGAATATTAGAACAACATTTATTAAAAATTAAACAAATGAAAATCAATAATTTCTTATCATTAATATTAGTTACGATATTATGCTTTAGCTGTAAAACAGAAGATGTTGAGCCTGTTGTAAATAATAACAATAATAATGGTGGAAGTACTGTTTTAGGATGTACTGATGCAGCAGCTGTTAATTACAACACTCAAGCAAATTCAGACGATGGATGTTGCCAATATGTAAATTTAATTCTTAATGAAGTTTTATATGACCCTCCATCAGGAATTGATGGAGATGCAAATGGAGATGGAGTTAGAGATGCTAATGAGGATGAATTTATTGAACTTATTAATGTTTCAAATTCGGATATTGATTTAAGTGGTTATGAGTTTTATGACAATACAAACTTAGATCAGGGTATGCCAAATCATGTTGTTCCACCAGGAACTATTATTAATTCAAATTCCGCTTATATTCTTTTTGGAGGAGGAAATCCAACAGGTTCATTTGGAAATGCTATTGTACATGTTGCTTCTGCTGCTTTTTTAAATTTAAATAATTCTTCTGATACATTAACTATTAAAGATGATATTGGAAATGTAATTATAGTTTTTGATGTCGAAGCCTTATCTAATAATCCAGATGAATCTTATTCAAGGATACCCGATATTTGTGGGGCACTTGTTCAGCATAATTCTTTATCAAATGGTGTTTTTTCTCCTGGAACTAGAATTGATGGCTCTCCATTTTAAAAAATAAAAATGGATTTTACAGGACCTTTAATTGCATTTGGATTTATTGTTTTAGTAGTGGTCTTGTTATTGAAAAAATATAATGCTCATGCAGTTTTATTATTCTCGGGCTTAAGCATGATGTTAATCTCTTGGAATATAGGATATGATATAGATTTATTACTTGGCTTAGATAGTTTGCAGAATAAGACAAAAGTTGGTTTTAAATCTACAAGTGGATTAAATAATTCATTCGATAATATCTTAGATTTCTTTAAATACCTTGTTTTTCTTTTTCAGATTAAGCATGCTAAAGTTTGTATTTTAATAATGACTATTGGTGGTTTTGTTGCCTATATTAATAAAATTGGAGCATCATATTCTTTAGTTAATCTAGTTTCCAGGCCTTTACAAATATTTAAGAAATATCCAGATATTGCTGCTGTTTTAGTTATTCCTATTGGCCAACTACTTTTTATTTGTATTCCCTCTGCGGCTGGCTTAGGCTTATTACTAATGGCATCTATTTTTCCGATATTAATAAATTTAGGAGTAAGTAGATTATCAGCTGTTTCTGTAATTACAGCATGCACTGCTCTTGGAATGGGGCCTGCCTCTGCAATGTCTAATAAGGCAGCTGAATTTGCATTTGGTTCTTCCGATCAAATTATTGAATATTTTTCACATCAAATACAATTAGCACTTCCAATTACTTTAGTTTTTATTATTGTTTATTATTTTACAAATAAGTATTTTGATAAAAAAGATAACAATATAAAAGATGAAATTATTGATAGTAATATAAATTTTATAGCTCCAAAGATTTATTCAATTATTCCTATTTTACCTCTTTTTTTATTAATAATATTTTCTAAAATAATGAACTCTACGATTATTCTAGATACATCTACGGCTATGTTTTTAAGTCTTTTTATTGCAATAGCTTTTGAATTTTTATTTAAGAGAAATTTTAAAGAAGTTTTTGCTTCACTAAATACATTTTGGTCTGGCATGGGTAATATTTTTAAATCTGTTGTTACTCTTATTATTGTTGCTGATGTTTTTGCTTCTGGTTTATTATCACTAAATTTTATTAATGCATTGATTCATATTTCTGAAAACTTAGGTTTTGTTGCATTAGGAATTGGAATTGTTATGGTAATATTGATTTTTCTTTCAGCGATGATAATGGGGAGTGGTAATGCGGCATTTTTCTCTTTTGGTCCATTAGCACCAGAAATTGCTCAGAGATTTAATGTGAATGCTCTTGATTTTATTTTACCAATGAATTTAGCGGCTTCTATGGGGAGAACAGTTTCTCCTGTTTCAGGGGTATTAATAGCAACTTCAGAAATTGCTAAGGTTTCTTCAGTGGATATTGTTAAGAGAAATATTATTCCATTAATCATCGGTCTATTTGTAATGATTTTATATCATTTTATTTAAAAATAATTTTATGCTACTAATCAAAAATGCAAATATTTATGCTCCTCAGAAAATTGGGGTAAAAGATATTTTAATTGCTAATGGAAAAATTCAGGCAATTGAAGATAAAATAGAAGATCACCTTATGTTTTCTAATATTTGGGACGCGAAAGGAAAAATATTAACTCCAGGTTTTATTGATCAACATGTTCATATTATTGGAGCAGGAGGTAAGCATGGATTTCATTCTATGACACCAGAAATCAAAATGACTAGCTTAGTGAAATGTGGAAGTACAACTGTAGTAGGTTTACTTGGAACAGATGGTTCGTCAAGATCAATAAAAACACTAAATGCTAAAGCCAAGGCCTTAACACGTGAAGGTTTAAGTGCTTACATGTATACCGGCTATTACGGATTAGATCCTGTTCATTTAACTGAATCTGTAAAAGATGATATGATGTTTATTGATAATGTTTTAGGCTGTAAAATTGCTATTGCTGATATTCGTTCTTCTTACCCTACTTCTTTAGATTTAGTACGAATTTTAAAAGATGTGAGAGTTGGCGGGATGCTTGCAAATAAAAAAGGTATTTTGCATATTCATCTTGGAGCTTTGTCAGATAAAATGGATCTTTTATTTGATTTAGTGAATAGTTTAGAATTTCCAATTACACATATTTCTCCCACCCATGTTGGAAGAACAAAAGAATTGTTTGACCAAGCAATAGAATTTGCTTTATTAGGTGGGATGATAGATATAACAACTGGTGCATCTAAGTATACCGATCCTTATAAAGCTGTTTTATATGCCATTAAGAAAGGTGTTAATATATCTAATATTACTTTTAGTAGTGATGGAAATGCCGGCTTAGAGAAACTAGATGATAACGGAAAATTAATAGGATTTAGAAAAGCACCAATTGAGAATAATTATTTAGAGGTAGTGAACTTAATTAAAGAAGGAGGCCTTGAAATTGAAGATGCCATCAAATTAATTACCATTAACCCTGCAAATAATTTAGGCTTAACTAATAAGGGTAGAGTTAAGGTTGGTGCTGATGCTGATATGTGTTTTTTAGATAGTGATTTGAAATTGTCTGATGTAATTGCTAAAGGTGAAATTATGATGGAAAATTATAACGTAAAAGTTAATGATAGTTTCTAAATATATTCCAATGAATAAGACGCATGCTTTATTATTTTTTCTGTTTATTTTATTTTCAGCTGTAGAAAGTAAATCGCAAGAAATATATAAATACAATTTTGGTGAAGGGGTAAACTTTGTCTCAGAAAATAATTATAAATTTATTTTAGGTGGTTTTATTCAACCCTTTATTGAGTACAGGCTTATTGAAAATGACTCATTAAACCAAACTTATTCTGATTCTAGATTTAGAATGAGGAGAATTAGGCTAAAAATGTCTGGGAGTTCAGTAAAACATAAAATAGATTATCGTATTCAATTTGATCTTAGTGGTATGTCAGAAGTTGGAACAGCTTCTAATTCATTTCTTTATGATGCTTTTTTAACATATAAATTTAATAAAAGAACAAAGCTTACATTTGGCCAAAGATCACAAAGATCTGATAATAGAGAATTAACAATGAGCTCATCAACTCTTCAGCTTGTTGAAAGAAGTAGGTTGACATCTGTATTTGCAAGTATAAGAGATTTTGGTTTTTTTCTTCAAAGAGATGTCAGACTTAAAAATGGAAGTTATTTTAGAAATTATCTTGAAATCACTACAGGAGATGGTATTAATAATTTTAATAATGATCATGGTGGTCTGAAATATGGAGGGCGAGTAGATTTTTTGCCTTTTGGATTTTTCACTAATAAGGGACAATTTAGGCAGGCTGATATTGTAAGAGAGAATTCTCTTAAATTAGTTTTTGGAATCAACTATAGTTTTAATCATGGTTTAAGCAGTAGAAGAGGAAGAGAAGGAGGTTCTATTATTTACTTAGATGATAATAATAATGAATTACTACCTAATTATATAAAATTTGGTGGAGATTTTCTGATGAAATGGCGAGGTTTAAGTGTCTTAGGTGAATTTCAAAAAACATCTTCTATTATTCCTGAAGATATTTCTCAAAGAGTTAGAAATGATGGTAGTGTTTCCTCATCTTTTCTTATAGATGATCAAGAGAATATTTCTAATTATATTAATAATAGATTAATGCTTGGAAATGCATTTAATCTTCAAGCTGGATATATTTTTAAGAACCTCATATCTGCAGATTTACGTTTTACTCATCTTGAAAGTGATGAATTTTCTTTTTTAAATAATGGAACATTTTATAATCGCCCAAATTATTACACTTTTGGTTTTTCAAAGTATTTTGCTCGTAATTATGGTTTTAAAATACAAGCTGCTATAACATATGTTGAAGTGTTAAAAGGATCAACATACAATGAGCAAACGGGTTTAGATTCAGAGCCATATGTAGTTGTCGATTTTAAAGGAAACGAAGTGCTATTTAGATTAATAACAACAATAAGTTTTTAAAATAAATGAGACAGTTTACTTTCATACTAATATTCATTTTGCCTTTAGCTGCCTTTAGTCAACTAAACCCTCAATCAAAAAAAATTACAAAGAAATTTTTCCCTGATTTAGATATTGAAATAAATACTCCTGGTTTTAGTAAAAAGAAAGGTTTTACTAATTATAAGATGATGATGAGTTTTATAAATAAATTAATTGAGAAAGAGGAAGGTGTTACACTTTCTTTTATTGGAGAAAGTCAAAAAGGAAAACCTATTCCAATGATTAAAATTAGTAAAAACTCATATAAAGAAAAAATAAAGATTTGGTTTCAAGCAGGAATGCACGGTAACGAGCCGGCTGGTACAGAGGGAATACTGTATTTAATGGATCAGTTATTAAATAATGATAAATACTCATACTTATTTGATCGAATAGAATTAGTAATTGTTCCTATGGTTAATATTGATGGTTATGAAAAGAATAATAGATATGCTTCTAACGGTTTAGACTTAAATAGAGATCACACTAAACTTATGATCCCTGAAAGTAATTCATTGAAAAATGCATTTAGTAATTATGGTGCTGAGATTACAGTTGATTTTCATGAGTATACTCCTTTTAGAAAAGATTTTGCTAAAATCGGTGATTTTGGTATTTCTAATATTTATGATGTAATGATCTTGTATTCTGGAAATTTAAATGTGCCTAAAATTTTAAGAAATTTTACTAATGATATTTTTGTAGAAAAAGCTCGTGAGGTTCTTGAAAAGAATGACTTAAGGTATCACGATTATATTGTTAGCAGAAACCATCAAGGTAGTATTCATTTTCATCAAGGATCTAATAGCTCTCGTTCAAGTTGTACGGCCTATGCATTAACTAATTCAATTTCTTCTTTAGTAGAGGTAAGGGGTGTAGGTATTGGAAAAACCTCATTCAAAAGAAGAGTTAATAGCACTTTTCTTGTTGCATTATCATATTTAGAGACTGCTTATAATAATGTTGAAAATATTAAGCAAATACTAATAAAATCTAAAAAATCAAAAAATGATGCTGTGTTAAAGAGCGCTCCTAATATCTCAAATAGTCAAATCACATGTTTAGATTTAGGTACTTCTCAAGAAATAGTTTTGGACGTTATCTTACATGATAAATTTAATGCTAAAGCGGAATTAATTAGAGAAAGGCCGCATGGGTATCTGATTCACCAGGACAATAAATTAGTTCTTGAAAAACTTAAAATACTTGGCCTTACTCTTAGTTCAGTTACTTCATCACGCACAGTTAAAGCTGCAAAGTATATAGTTGACTCATGTGAACGCTCTCAAATGAAATATGAAGGGGTTTTTATGCAAAATGTTCAAACTTCAACAGAAAATATTGTCTTAGAAATAGATAAGTTTTGGTATGTTTTAAAAATGGATCAAAAGAATGCTAATCTAGCCATTGAAGTTCTTGAGCCAGAAGCTCCAAATAGTTTTGTTTCTTATGGTTTGATAAAAACAGAGAAAAATTCAGATTTACCTTACTTTAGATTGTTAAAAAAATAATAATTATACTATGAAAAAAATAATAATATTAACTCTAATGCTTTTTACTTATTCAAGTTATAGTCAAGAAATGATCAATGAATATACAAAGGATTTTGAGCTTGGTAATGGAGTTAATTTTTCATCTAATGATAATTACTTTTTTAAATTAAGCGGAATGATTCAACCATCTTTTTCTCTTGAAGTATCTGATAAAGAATTTTATTATGAAGATCATGTAGATTATTTTTTTAATTCTAAAAGAACATTTTTCAGTTTTTCTGGATATGCTAAGCAAGAGAACGTTTCATTTTTAGTTCTTACAGATTTTAGTCTCACTACTCCATTACTTGACGCATGGGTCGCATATAGTTTTACTAATTCATTAAAAATGACCTTTGGTCAGAAATTAACAAAAAGTAATAATCGTGAAATGTTACTGATGGAGGATATGCTCCAGTTTGCTGATAGAAGTATTTTAAGTACTGAATTTAGTCAGACTGGTAGAGAGTTTGGTGTTTTTCTTGACTATAAATATAAGCTTCATGATTTCGGATTTATTTCTTCTCTTTCTCTAACATCAGGTGATGGAAGAAGTTCTTTTGGTTCTGACTCAAGAGATGTTGATCTTGGAGGTTTTAAGTATGGAGGAAGAATTGATTTTTATCCATTAGGTTTTTTTAAAGAAGGAAATGAAAATAAAGTTTCTGATGTAATGTTTGAGAATGATCTTAAATGTGTAATTGGTTTTGCTGGCTCATTTAATGATGGTGCTTCAAATAGTGTTGGTGAAGGTCATGGTGATTTTTATTTATGGAATTTAGTTAGAAGCCCTCAACTGCCTGATTATAGACAGGTGTATGCAGATATATTATTTAAATTTAGAGGAGCATCTCTTTTAGCTGAATATGTTATGACTAGCGCTAGCTCTCTTAATCAAATTTATATTGACCCATTATCTATCAGTCTGATGGCCCCCGGTGAAATAAGTAATTATTTAAGTTTAGGTAATGGCTTAAACACTAGTCTTGGTTATGTTTTTGAAAATGGTTATTCTATAGATTTAAGATATTCCAAAGTTAATCCTGAATACGAATTGAATACTTCATCTGTCGTGCAAGAAAATTCAGTAATATCTATTGCATTTGCTAAATACTTTGTCAAAGATAACTTTAAACTTATGACTTCTTTCTCTCAATTTAATAAGGGGGATAATGCATATATCACTACGCCAAAATTGATGGCTGAATTAATTTTACAATTAAAAATTTAGTAATGAGAGTATTTTTCTTTATAATATTTATTGTTCCAAATCTTATTTTTGCTCAATCTTATGATATTTTATTCGTTGGCAACAGTTATACTTATTATAATAATATGCCTCAAATGGTTGCTGATATTGCAAGCTCTTTTGGAGATACTATTAGTTTTGATCAATCTACGCCAGGAGGAGCTTCTTTATATGGACATAGTCAGAACCAAACAACATTAGATAAAATAAATCAACAAGATTGGGATTATGTAGTGTTACAAGATCAGAGTCAGAACCCGTCTCTTAGTCCATCATATGTTAATGCAAATGTTTATCCTTATGCTCAATCATTAGTAAATGCTATTGAACAAAACTATAACTGTTCTGAGCCTTTATTCTATATGACTTGGGGTAGGAAATATGGTGACCAATCAAATTGTAATAACTATCCTCCAGTATGTACATATTTAGGAATGCAACAAAGACTTAGAGATAGTTATATTAATATGGGGAATACTAATAATGCAAGTGTTTCTCCTGTTGGGGTTGCTTTTAAAAACTCTATAGCTCATGATAGTACTATTGATTTGTACAATAATGATAATAGTCATCCAAGTGTGTATGGAAGTTATTTAGCTGCTTGTACTTTTTATAGTACAATTTTTAAACAGCCTTGTTTAGGGTCTAGTTTTTTTCCGTTGGGTATTGATTCTTTAACTGCATCTTTTTTACAGCAGATAGCTACGAATACTGTCTTAGATAGTATTGCTACTTGGAATATTTTTAATTCTAGTTATGAATATGTTGATAATGGTTTGACATTTGATTTTTCCAATACCTCTTCTAATTTTGAAACTTGCCTTTGGGATTTTGGAGATGGCAATCAGTCAATCTTTGAAAGTCCTTCTCACACTTATCAGTCGGATGGTATTTATAATGTAAGTTTGAGTGTTTTTACAAATAATGGTTGCTTAGTTGATTCTATTATTAGCCAAATAGTTGTAACATCTACAAATATTAAAACCTATGATATTCCTCAAAAAAAAAATAAATATTTTGATGTTTTTGGAAGAAAAGTTGAGAAAAAAACCAAAGGCTTAATAATACTTTATAATGGTGATGAAATTGTAAAGATGTTAAACCTTGATTAAATAAATCAAATTATATATATTTGAAATAAAAATAAACCTATGATAACTTCTGTAATTCTTGTATTAAAATTAATAATAGCGCTAGGGCTTCTTAATGTTTGGGTAATGAGATTTAATAAACCAACTCAATATAGAGGAGGTGACTCTAATAATATGCGTGAAGAGTTTGATAGTTATGGTTTTCCCGCAAGTTTTATGTATGTAATTGGATCCTTTAAATGTATTTTAGCATTGTTGCTTTTGTGTAGTGTTTTATCAAGTTTTGTAGATGTGCCTTTTCTAAACAGCATTGATTTTAATCAAATAGAAT
>Ga0209383_1002741_pt1 | contig 10162 bp, 9 predicted proteins | sample CoawatmetaG02DNA_FD_187510 | JGI IMG/M metagenome (GOLD analysis project Ga0209383, IMG submission 187510) | Marine microbial communities from the West Antarctic Peninsula - Coastal water metaG029-DNA (SPAdes) (version 2) | ecosystem: Environmental > Aquatic > Marine > Coastal ... | reverse complement strand
TTTTGCTTACGATTTCCGCTTGATTGGCAATTGATTCGCTAACCCGGCAGCCAGTCGGCAATCGGTACTAAGGGGCATAATGGATAAAGAAAATAATAAAATACTCCCCCTAGAATCATTAAGAGGAGTGGCAGCAATAGCTGTAGCTTTATATCATTTTAAAATAAATAGCTATTTTGATGTAACTTTTATAAAAAATTCATGGCTAATGGTGGACTTATTTTTTGTACTTTCAGGCTTTGTTATTGCTTTAAATTACCAGGGCAGACTACATTCAATAAAAAGCGTATGTAATTTTCAAATACAAAGGTTTTTAAGGCTTTATCCTTTGCATTTTATTATGTTATTTGTCTTTCTTGGCATAGAAATATTGAAATATTTATTTGAAGTTTATTTTAATCTTATCTCTAATAGCGGGTCATTCGAGAAAAATAACATCACATCATTTTTTGCGAATATTTTCCTTCTTCATAACTTTATAGTTGAGGAAAGAACATGGAATTATCCTAGCTGGTCAGTTTCAGCAGAATTTTATACCTACCTGCTCTTTTCAGTGGTTGTCTTATTCTTTAAAAAAGCTAAATTTATTCTAGCCTTTTCTTTTCTAATTGTTATCTTTTCTTGCATTTATTTGAATATGAATGAAATGGTAACAGCTCCTATGGTGGGGCCTGTTAGATGTATATTTTCATTTTTTATAGGATTAATCTGTTGTAATATTTTTAATCATTATAGAAATAGCATTAAATTTAAATCGTCTTTTCCAGCTGCAGTATTTTTACTTTTATGCTCGATGCTCATGTCTATGATTACAATAAATACTTACACAAAAGGTGCAGCACTTGTTCCAATCTTATTTGCAGCAACAGTTTTAGTATTAGCATTTACTAGCAAACATTCATATCTCAGCAAGATTCTAAGCAATGAAAAACTAGTTTATCTCGGTACAATTAGTTATGGAATATATATGATTCATGCAGCAGTTTGGTATGTGATTAATCAATTATTGAGATTTGTTGTGGCAGTTCCTACAAAAATTACAGGTGAAGGCACTGTAATATTTATTGAAAGTCGACTGGCATCCTCTTTGATTATCATACTTGGGATGATGTTAATTATATTATTGGCCCACTTGTCATATAAATATATTGAGACTAGATTCAATAGCTATAGAAAGGAATTTGTAATATAGATGTATGAAATAGTGCATACATGAATTTATAGACTGATATCAATAGAAAAATATTCTAACCACTCAGCTACAGCATTCTTGGATGCTTTCTGAGCATAAGGAATTCTGAATAAGTGGGATCATCATGAATACGGAGAAGCGCTTAGCGTATTGGCGAGCGAACCTTAGACTGATGAGCTTTTGCCTCGCGATCTGGTTTATATGCTCTTATGGATTTGGAATTCTGCTTGTTGATCAGCTGAATACGATTCGTATTGGTGGGATCAAGCTCGGTTTCTGGTTCGCACAGCAGGGATCGATATATGTGTTCGTGTTATTGATCTTTTTTTACGCTTGGCGCATGAACCGCATCGATCGCGAACATGATGTTCATGAAGACTGAGGCGACAATATGAGTCTTCAAATGCTGACCTACATCGTGGTCGGACTAAGCTTTGCTCTCTACATCGGTATCGCGATCTGGTCGCGAGCGCAAAACACCGGTGAATTCTATATTGCCGGCAAAAGCGTTTCTCCACTGGCAAATGGTATGGCGACCGCAGCTGACTGGATGAGTGCCTCGTCGTTTATTTCGATGGCCGGACTTATCGCTTTTATGGGCTATGACGGTTCCGTTTATTTGATGGGTTTTACCGGCGGTTATGTGCTATTGGCCTTGTTACTTGCACCTTACCTTCGGAAGTTCGGCAAATTCACCGTCCCTGAATTCATCGCAGAGCGCTACTACTCCAAGACGGCACGAATAGTCGCCGTGATCTGCCTGCTCTTTATCTCGTTTACATATGTCGCGGGTCAAATGCGCGGTGTCGGTATCGTCTTCTCGAGATTTCTGGAGGTTGATGTAACAACCGGTCTCATGATCGGCATGGGTATAGTTTTCATATACGCCGTCCTCGGCGGCATGAAGGGAATCACTTACACGCAGGTTGCTCAATATTGCGTGTTGATATTCGCTTATACGGTACCGGCAGTTTTTATCGCCATTCAACTCACAGGCAATCCGATTCCGCAGCTGGCATTTGGTAGCGAGGTCGTCGGATCTGGTACCACGCTCCTCGACAAGTTGGACGATATCGTTACATCATTAGGTTTCAATCAGTACACATCGGGAACGAAGAGTCGTATTGATGTGTTCTGTATCACGATGGCCCTGATGGTCGGAACCGCCGGCTTACCGCACGTCATCGTTCGGTTCTTTACCGTGCCAAAAGTGCGTGACGCACGTCTGTCCGCTGGTTACGCATTGCTGTTTATTGCCATTTTATATACGGCGGCACCGGTTGTCGGATCGATGGCGCGGCTGAATTTGATGAATACTTTTCAGACCGGCGAAGTAGGCACTGAAGACGGCAACCTGCTGTACGACGAACGCCCTGACTGGGTTAATACGTGGGAGAAAACCGGCCTCGTTGTATTCGACGATAAGAATGGCGATGGCCGTGTGCAGTACTACGATGATTCGAATGAGTCCTTCATGCCGATAGCTGAACAATATGGATGGAAGGGCAATGAACTCACCGTTGATATTGACATTATAGTGCTTGCGAACCCCGAGATCGCGAACCTGCCGAATTGGGTTATTGCGCTGGTTGCCGCCGGTGGCATTGCGGCGGCGTTGTCGACCTCCGCTGGACTCTTGCTCGTTATTTCTGCTGCGGTATCTTACGATTTGATCAAAGGTATTTTCATGCCGAATATTTCAGATAAAAAGGAGCTGATGGCGAGCCGAATTGCCGCAGCATTCGCAATCCTGGTAGCCGGCTATCTTGGCTTCGATCCCCCAGGCTGGGTCGGGCAAGTGGTGGCTTTTGCATTTGGCCTTGCGGCTGCGTCGTTATTTCCGGTCATACTGCTGGGCATTTTCTTCAAGCGAGTTAATCGCGAAGGTGCCATCGCAGGAATGCTGACAGGCTTAGTGTTTACCTACGGCTACATCGAGTTTTTCAAAGGTTTATTCCTGAAAGGGGTAGGTGCACCGTGGGGCGTTAATGATGCCGAGCACTGGTTTTTGGGGATTTCTCCAGAGGGTATTGGCGTGATTGGCATGTGCCTTAACTTCACGGTAGCGATTGCTGTTAGCTATCTGACCCGCCCACCACCGGAACACATTCAACACATGGTTGAACAATTGCGCGTTCCGCGACACGTGGATGTTAAGCAATGATAACGGCTGTTCTCTCGTTTGTATTATTAACGGCGTGTTCCATGTCCAGCAGACGCTCCTACATGATGGTGAGCATCTCGAGATAAGTAGCCCCGGTCTGACGCGCGATTTTCTGATAGCCAGAGTCGCTCTCAGTGCCATCGCACTTGCGCTTGTTATAAAGTTCCTGCTGTGCGGTCCCGGGGTCTAAGGCATGGAGAATTAGTGTCTGGCTACGCTACCTCCGCCCGAATGAATGCAACCTGAACGCGTAATCTGTGAAAGTTCCTATTGCGTATCGGAATGCGAATCATTATCATTTTTGACCTGAGACGAACTCTGTTGGAAAAACCTTGTGGAAATAAAAGCTTACACACTTGCTAGCCTTAAGCGAGGCCAGAAAGGCATCATCGAGTCGGTGGATACCAGCGACCCGCAGGTGCAGCGACTTATGGTGCTCGGACTTGTAGAGGGTGCGGAAATTGAGCATGTCAGTTCCGCAATCGGCGGCGACCCAATGGAGTTCAGACTATTTGGTTGCGGCATCTCATTGCGCCAGGAGCATGCCAGATTCTTTAAGGTCTCCCCCGTAGTGGCTGGTGGCTAAACCCTCCGAAATTCGAATTTTTGCCAGTAAGATAGCGATACGGTCGGACGTCGAGTCCAGCATTGCCGTTGTCGGTAATCCCAATTCGGGCAAAAGTACGCTGTTCAATCGACTAACCGGTTTGAAGCAGCGCATTGGCAATTACCCCGGCGTCACGGTCGAACGTCATGTCGGCACGATGTCTTTTGATGGCAAGAAGACTGAGTTGGTCGATCTGCCCGGTACTCATTCACTAAGTGCGCATTCGCTCGAAGAGCAGATAGCCGTTGACGTAATTCTGGGACGTATGGCCGGAAGCAGTTCGCCTGACGGCATTCTCGCTGTTCTTGATGCGACTAATTTATACCAGGGTTTATTCTTACTGCAGCAACTTGTTGATCTAAACAAGCCGATGGTCGTAGCACTAACGATGACCGATGCAGCGACGCAATCAGGTATTGCCATTGATGTCGATGCTCTTAGCGAAGTGCTGGGTGGCGTACGAATCTGTAGTGTTGTTGCGACGACCGGCGCTGGCCTTGAAAATCTACGATCCGCAATTTCAGAATTGCCGAAATCAGCGCCGCCGAACGCAATCGATGTCTGGCCAGCGCTTCGTTCTGCGGCAGGTAAACTGCGCTCAACGTCAAAAAGCAATTTATCACTTGTCGAATGTGAGCGGCTTCTGGTTGATGGTGTAACGGAACGTAATCAATCGTTCGCCTCCGAGCTTAGCGAAGAAGCGAAGGGGCGTTTGCTTGAAATGCGTCATGAGCTCTTCGTCGATGAACCAGGCATCGCGGTCGAGGCGCGTGTTCGTTATGACTGGGTACGGGAAAATCTACTCAAGTTGCAGTGTTCAACGCCACCATTTTATTCGTGGCGAGTAAGTGTGACCGCCTTTCTAAATCAACCGGTTGCGGGAACAGTCGGACTATTTCTTGTCATGGCGATTGTGTTTCAGGCGGTCTTCGCCTGGGCCACACCTATTATGGAATTCATTGATGGTTCCACGGCGGTCCTCAGCGCTCGTGTCGGCAATCTGCTCGGCGATGGAGCGTTCTCTAGTTTGATCGCTGATGGCGTCATAGCGGGCGTCGGTAGTGTGATTATTTTCCTGCCACAAATTCTGATCCTATTTCTGCTCATCATCTTATTGGAGGACTCTGGTTATCTCGCTCGAGCGGCCTATCTGATGGACAGGACGATGCGCTCGGTTGGCTTGTCAGGGCAATCTATCATTCCGATGATTTCGAGTTTTGCCTGCGCCGTTCCGGGAATCATGGCGACTCGAGTAATACCAAACCGACGTGATCGAATCGCAACGATCATAGCCGCGCCGTTCATGACATGCTCTGCACGATTGCCGGTATACGCGTTGTTGATTGCCGCCTTTGTGCCAGCTGACCAGATTGGCTTCATGAACCTACAAGGCTTAGTGCTCTTTGGGCTATACATGTTCGGTATCGTGATGGGTGTATTGACCGCATTATTGATGCGGAAGACAGCACTGCGCGGTCCCAAACCTTCGTTTGTGCTGATGTTGCCTGAGTTTCGTCGGCCGAACCTACAAACGTTAATGTTCCAGTTACTCGGTCGCGTCAAAGTTTTTCTCTACCGGGCGGGTACCGTGATCTTCACCGTTGCGGTTATCGTATGGGCTCTAGCTTATTACCCGCGTTCAGAAACAATCGTGCCTGAAGCACAAAAGCAAAGGACGATCGCGGCTTATTCTTTGTCGGGCGTGCAGTTGGCCTCGGAGTATGAGCGAATCGAACATGCAGCCTCTGCTGCGCAACTTGAACAGAGTTGGTTGGGTAGGGCGGGCAAAACGGTTGAACCGTTATTTAGACCGCTCGGATGGGATTGGCGAGTATCAGCTGCTGTTATTGCAGGTTTTCCGGCCAGAGAGGTCGTCATCGCAGTGCTTGGTACCGTCTATGCCGTCGGTGACGAAGCAGATGAGAAAACACTGAGCGGTCGCCTGCAGGCGTCAACGTGGCCTGACGGGGCTCCTGTGTTTACGCTGCCAATGGTGATTGGTCTTCTGATCTTCTACGCATGCTGCTTACAATGTGCAGCGACACTTGCGGTTATTCGTCGCGAGACAAACTCCTGGCGTTGGCCGGTTTTCGCGTGGGTCTATATGACGGGGATCGGTTATGGCGGGGCATTGCTGGCTTTTCAGATCGGTAGCGCCTGAATCAAATTACAGTGCGCAAAGCCTCTTCGCTGCAGCTTCGAGAGTTACGGCGTCAGAACTGGACTCGAGTGTTGGTAAATGGAGTCCCGCAAAAGACACTCAGTGGAATTGAGGCGGCTCCGTTTTCACGCGTCCATTTCTCTGCCGGCGCTGAAAGGTCGCTTTGCGAATGCCGCGTGAATCAATGGACTGTCTGTGAATACATCTAGGCGGACATCCTTGAGTGCCTGCTGTAGAATCCCGTCCTCGGTCGGGGTGTGGCGCAGCTTGGTAGCGCACCTGTCTCGGGGTCAGGGGGTCGGAGGTTCAAATCCTCTCACCCCGACCATTCTTTTCTTGCCCCAACAATCTGTCGTTAATCGAGAGGCTGTTCGCGTGGTAAGAATAGCTCCTTCTCCAGTTCGTTGGTCGGCACTTCGTCCAGCCATTCAGGTCTTCTGAAGTTACGCTTGATGCCTCTGGCAAGCTTGCCAAATAGTCAGGAACGACGCTGAATAGACAGTTCGGCGATATCGATCAGCGCCTGCTTATACTTTGATTCCGGTACGCGACCTAGTGACGAAATGGCATTGTCTGCAGCTTCTCGCGCCTTGTTGGCAGTGTATTGGAGCGCACCAGTTGACTTGATGATCGCCGTGATTCGGTCGAGTTGATCAAGTCCGCCTTCCAGTATCGCGTCGCGGATGATTTTGCGGTCTTCACTAGATCCCTCTTTCATCGCATAGATCAGCGGTAATGTGGCCTTACCTTCTGCCAGGTCATCGCCGATGTTCTTGCCTAGCTCGTCAGCTGATGCATCGTAGTCTAGGGCGTCGTCCACTAACTGAAAAGCTGTACCGAGATGTCGCCCGTAGTTAATCATGGACGATTCGATTTCGCCGCCTTTACCGTTCAACACGGCGGCGATCTGAGCGCCAGCTTCGAACAGTCGAGCAGTCTTGCGATAGATCACCTGTCGATAGTCATCCTCAGTTGTTTTCGGGTCATGTACATTCATAAGTTGCATGACCTCCCCAGCCGCGATCGTATTGGTCGCGTCGGCGAGTATTTGCATCACGCGCATATTGCCGATGTTGACCATCATCTGAAAGGCGCGGGAGTAGAGAAAGTCCCCGACCAGAACGCTAGCTTGGTTACCGAAGACGGTATTAGCTGAATCCTGACCTCGTCGCCTAGAAGACGAATCGACAACATCGTCGTGGAGCAGGGTAGCGGTATGAATAAACTCAACAATGGTGGCAGCGCGAACGTGCTGCTTGCCTTCATAGCCTAGAGCCCGAGCCGCCAGCAGCACGACAAGCGGCCTGAGACGCTTGCCACCGCTCATGACGATGTACTCCGAAACCTGAGATACCAGAACTACGTCGCTTTCAAGGCTGTCTGAGATCAACTGATCGACCGCACGCCTATCCGCCGCTGCGAGCGCTGCGATGTCATCAAAGCTGACAGCAATGGGAGTTTTTTTGGCGACTTGCATGAGATTCGTGATAATGCCCGAAAGCTACGAAATTGGCGACATTTGTACGCTTTTTCTACCTCTTAGGGCGATATTGCAAGCTATTGAAATAAGGTTAGATTTCAGGAGTGATGTACGTTGACCTAGGGCACCGGAATCTATAGAATTCCCGCTCTTTTGTGGCACCCGCCATTGAATCGCTTACGCGGTATTTATACAGACCCACAAAAAAGTCTTAATTCTCAGTAGATTGCAATTTTCGCAACTTACGTATTGGAGTAAACACATGTATGCGGTTTTTCGCACCGGCGGCAAACAGTACCGCGCGGTAAAAGGTGACGTCCTGCGTTTCGAGAAAATCGAGGCCGAAGAGGGCGCAACAATAAGTTTTGATGATGTTCTGCTTATCGGTGAAGGCGCTGATATTAAAGTAGGAAATCCGGTTCTTTCTGGCAGCTCTGTTAGTGGCAAGGTTCTTCGCCAGGGCAAGAGCAAGAAGGTTCCAGTCGTCAAGTTCAAGCGACGTCAGAATTATCTTCGTCAGGGCACGCACCGCCAGTTCTTTACTGAGGTAGAGATTACGGCGATCAGCGCTAGTGGCATCAAGAAGGCCACCCCTAAGGCAGAAGCAGGAGTACCGGTAGCCGAGAAAGCGGCTCCCAAGAAAACGGCTCCCAAGAAAACGACTACCAAGAAAGCAGCCCCTAAGAAAGCAGCTCCTAAGAAAGCAGCTCCTAAGAAAGCAGCTCCTAAGAAAGCAGCTCCTAAGAAAGCAGCTCCTAAGAAAGCAGCTACCAAGAAACCGGCAGCTAAGAAAGACTAATTCTAACGAAGCCCACGCCTTAGTGGCGGGGTGCTGAAACAAACAGGTACGGTACAGTGGCACATAAAAAAGCAGGCGGTAGTACTAGGAACGGTCGCGATTCGGAAAGCAAACGCCTTGGCGTTAAAATCTATGGCGGTCAGGCAATTATTGCCGGAAATATCATCATTCGTCAGCGTGGCACTCGTGTCCATGCGGGTAGAAATGTTGGTCTTGGTCGCGATCACACACTGTTCGCCAAAAAAGACGGGTTTGTAAAATTTCAGCGTAAAGGCCCGAAGAATCGCCAATTCGTCAGCGTAGTTGACGCATAAGTAGGAGCGGTCCCAGACCGCGAGCAATGCGACGAGTTCGAATTGCAAGGCGCCTAAATTGGGCGCCCAAAGTCAGGCCCCGCTCAAGCGGGGTTTTTCGTATGGGATACTAAATAAATGAAATTCGTCGATGAAGCATCCATTCGTGTAAAGGCGGGCAACGGTGGACACGGTTGTCTGAGCTTTCGACGTGAGAAATACGTCGAGCGTGGCGGGCCGGATGGCGGCGATGGCGGGCACGGTGGTAGTGTCTACTTGGTGGCAGATAAGTCATTGAATACATTGGCAGATTTTCGTGTCGCGCGGATGTTTAAAGCGGACGGAGGCGAGGGCGGTTCGGGTAGAAATAAGACCGGTCGTTCTGGTGACGACCTTGAAGTCTTTATCCCAATTGGAACCGTCGTACACGATGTCGATACCGGCGAAGTTATTTGCGATCTAACCGAAACAGGCCAACGCCAAAAAGTGGCAGAAGGCGGTCGTGCCGGCCTTGGTAACCCGCGCTTCAAAAGCAGCGTTAATCGCGCGCCACGAAAAATTACTAAAGGTTCTGACGGCGAAGCGCGCCACTTGAGTCTCGAGCTCAAAGTTTTGGCTGATGTTGGCCTGCTCGGAATGCCAAATGCTGGGAAATCGACGCTCATCACCTCAATGTCGCATGCGAAACCACGAATCGCAGACTACCCGTTTACCACATTGCACCCTAATCTTGGCGTAGTCCGTGTTGGTCGCCTGCAAAGTTTCGTGATGGCCGATATTCCAGGGCTTATCGAGGGTGCCGCGGAAGGTGCTGGTCTGGGCATCCAATTTCTCAAACATCTACAACGCACCGGATTATTGTTGCATCTTGTCGACATCGCGCCTATCGATCCATCTACCGAGCCAGCAGATGAAGTCCGGGCGATAGCCAAAGAGCTGGCAAAATTCTCGGATGACCTAGCGGAAAAAACGCGCTGGCTGGTGATTAACAAGATCGATCTGCTCTCCGAGGAAGATCAGGCAGTAGCCAGAGAAATGTTGCTGGAGCAATTGCAGTGGGACGGGCCTGTGTTTGAGGTCAGTGCTGCGACAGGCGTGGGTACTGAGCAACTGGGCCAGGCTATCATGCTGGAACTTGAGCGAATCGCCGAACTGGCTGCCGAAGCTTGACATAAACACCTCCCAAGTCGCTGAGACGGGGTCCTCCCCAGCTGGAGCGTACCGTTGTTCGGTACTGATTGACTGCTGGTCTGAAGGTGTCATGCCTAAGTCATTATCCTAGGTTCCCGAACGTATTACCCAATCTGGTTTTTCATTGTTTGAAATGCTGATTGCGCTAATCGTGTTCAATACCGAAATGCTGACAATGGTTGGATGACAGGCCGTATCGAAGCAATCAAATTACGAGTCCGTGCAACGCACCGCCGCTGCGCAAATCGTGAACGGCACGCTCGAAGATATGAGAA
>Ga0209383_1002739_pt1 | contig 10165 bp, 11 predicted proteins | sample CoawatmetaG02DNA_FD_187510 | JGI IMG/M metagenome (GOLD analysis project Ga0209383, IMG submission 187510) | Marine microbial communities from the West Antarctic Peninsula - Coastal water metaG029-DNA (SPAdes) (version 2) | ecosystem: Environmental > Aquatic > Marine > Coastal ... | reverse complement strand
ATTAATAAAAGTTAAGTTATAAATACTAAAGTAAAAAGGTATTGAAATTACCAATGGTAATAAAAAATAACCAAGAAGAATTGTTAATATTTTTTCATATATTGTTATTTTCTTTTCATCATTACTCTTTGCATAATAAAAAAGTATAGCTAAAAAAATAGAGGCTATGAACGTGTATATGTAGGTATTTAAATTTAGGTAAAGGTTTAGATAATAGGAATAAGTAATATTAAAAAAAGCTAAAATTGAAATTATTCCAAAAAAAACACTCAAGTAAATGAGTTTAAAGTATTTCATTAAATTAAATAGAGCTTATACGAAACATATTTTCTACAACATGTAAGAAGTCTTTTTTAGCCAAAAGAACAACAATATCTTGTTTTTTAAATACAAAATTCGATCTAGGGATAATAACCTCATCACCTCTTAAAACTGCGCCAATTCTTATTTCATCTGGTAAATTTGAATTTTTTAATTCTTTATTTGCTAACTCTGAGGTCTCAATAATTTCAGCTTCAATAATTTCATATTCACCATTTAAAATACTATAAGCATTTTCAATAGTTCCTTTATGAATATGTTTCAAGATACTAGAAACAGTATTCATTCTAGGGTCAATAAAATCATCAATTTTTAATGAACTTTGTAAAAGTGAGTAGTTGGGCTTGTTAATTAAAGCCATTGTTCTCTTCTCACTTAATTCATCATTATCTTTAGCAAATTTTTCAACTAATACACTTACCATTAGATTATCTTCATCATCATTTGTAAGTGCCAAAACAGTTTGAACTTCCTCTAAATTTGCCTCTAACAAAACTTCTTCGTCAAGGGCATCACCATTTATAACAATTGTATTATTTAGTTGGCTTGCAATTAGTTCAGCTCTTTCCTTATTTTTTTCAATTATCTTAACTCTTGCAGAGTCAAAACTTTCTTCTAAATTCTTAGCTAGATTAAAACCTATATTTCCTCCTCCAATAATTAAAATCTTATTAGAAATTTTTTCCGTATGACCAAAGGCAGCTAAAGTTTCGTTCATTTGTGAGGCGTTAATCACAACATAAGCCTTATCATCTTTAAGCATCACGTCAGTTTTTTTTAGTAAAATAAATTTTTCATCTCTAATTACACCCATTATATTGGAATTTAATTTTGGAAACTTTTTAGTAAGCTCTTTAAGTTTAATATTTTTTATTGGACAATTGGTATCTATCAAAATCTCAAGTAATCTAATTTTATTATTCGCAAAAGGAACGTTATCAAGTGAACCGGGGGCTTCTAATTTTCTTTGAAGAGACTTTGCTATTTCAATTTCAGGTGAAATAATAACATCTATTGGTAAATTTTCTTTATTATAAACTTTAGTAAATTTAGGATTTAAATAATCTTGTGACCTGATCCTTGCTATTTTCTTAGGTACCTTAAATATTGAAAATGCTATTTGACATATCAGCATGTTAATTTCATCATTACGCGTTACTGCAATAATCATATCAGCATCAGTTGCATTAGCTTTTTCTAAAATTGAAGGATAAGTGCCTTTGCCGACAATAGACTTTACATCAAGCGTGTCATCTATCTTTTGTATATCTTCACTGGATTGATCAATTACAGTTATAGAATGACCTTGTTCACTTAAAATTTTTGCAATGGTAAAACCAACTCTGCCAGCACCACAAATTATAATATTCATTTAATTTAATTCTTTAATTCCCAACCCTTTAAGCTTTCTATGCAGGGCAGATCTCTCCATTCCTATAAATTCAGCAGTTTTTGATATATTTCCCTTAAATTTTTTTAATTGTGTAGTTAAATACTCTTTTTCAAAGTTTTCTCTAGCTTCTTTTAGTGTTGTAGATAAAGAGTTTTGCGGTGTTATATTTATATTATCTGGTGTTTTTAGAGATTCTTTGATTATATTTGAAATTTTATCATCACTGTCAGGTGAAAGTATTGCAATTCTTTCTATTAAATTTCTTAATTCCCTAACATTACCTGGCCAATCATAATTAAGTAAATAATTATTATTTGTATCAATACTTAATTTTTTTAAATTATAATTTGTTGAAATTTTTTCAGAAAAGTATTCAACTAATAAAGGTATGTCTAGCACTCTCTCTTTTAGTGGGTCGATGTTAATTTCAAATACATTTAGTCGATGATATAAATCTTCTCTAAAATTACCATTTTTTATTTCTTTTTTAATATCTTTACTTGATGAACATATAATCCTTACATCAACATTAATATCATGGCCACCATTAATCCTTTTAAATTTTTGATCTATCAAGACTCTTAAAATTTTTGATTGAGTATCAAGTGGTATTTCAGAAATTTCATCAATTAAAAGAATTCCTTTTGATGATTTCTCTAAGGCTCCATAGATTATGGAGCCATTATCTTTTTCTTCACCAAAGAGTTCTAATTCATATTTTTTAATATCTAGTAATGCACCATTTAGGATAACAAAAGGGCCTTTTTGTCTTTTAGATTCTTTATGAATTTTTCTTGCAATCAACTCTTTACCTGAGCCAGTAGGCCCGTTGATGAAAATTCTACTTTCAGAAATTGAAATTTTAGTAATCTGATCTTTTATACTTTTAATATTATCGCTAACACCAACTAGCTCATACGAATAAAAAAGTTTACTTTCAAATTCTTTATTTTTATTTTTAAGATTTATATTTTCAACAGCTCTATTAATAAAATTCAATAATCTTTCTTGATTAAAAGGTTTTTCAATAAATTCAAAAGCACCAGCTTTTAGAGCTTTAATAGCCATTTCCACATTTGCATGTCCTGTGATTATTATTACTGGAATATTTTTATCTTTAGTTTTAATGTGTGATAAAAGTTCTAGACCATCATTATCACCCTTGTCTAACTTAACATCTATAATTGCGACATCTGGTAGTTTTTTGTCAATTTCATTTAAGGCTTGATTATAGTTTGCAGCTAATCTAGTTTTATATCCAGCTTCAATAATTAAATCATTAATTATATTTCTAATATCTGCATTGTCATCAATAATTAATATTTCAGTACTCATTATTTTATAAACATAATTTCTATTTTTGCTCCATACTTAAGTGAAACAAAATTTATTTTTCCATTATGATCATTTATTATTTTATTAACAATAGCCAAACCTAGGCCAGTACCCTTTTTCTTTGTTGTAAAATAGGGATTTAGAATGTCTTTTATATTGTCTGCAAATATCCCAAACCCCAATCCGTTATCAATAATCATAAAGTTAATTTCTTCTAGATTATCGTTTATGGAAATATCAATTTTTCCTTTAAAATCAGCATTATCTACTTTTTTATCCCGTATACTTTCAATAGAGTTTTTAATTAAATTAAAGAAAACCCTACTTAATTGCTCACTATCAGAGTTTAAGAGTATAGTCGGTTTGTCTGGCTTAAAATCAATTATAATTTTATTATCTAATTCATTTATTAATTTAATGTTTTCTTTTATCAGGGGAACTAGGTTGTTATCTTTGAGAATTGGTTTTGGCATTCTAGCAAAATCAGAAAATTCATTAACTAAATTTTCAATTTGTTTAATTTGTTTTCCGATAATTAATAAACTTTTAGAAAAATCATCTCTTTCATGATCTGGTATTTTTTCTGAATATTTGCTCTTTAATTTATCTATAGTCAACTGAATGGGCGTAAGTGGATTTTTAATTTCGTGAGCTAATTTTCTAGCTAAATTTTCCCAAGCTTCATGTCTTTCTTTAATTATAAGTTTTTCTTGTTGTGATTTTAATTTGTCTATCATTAAATTAAAGTTTTGATTTAAGACTTCCATATCTTTATCAGTTTTAATTTCTGGCACTTTAATATCAAGGTTACCTTTTCCAATATTTGAAGAGGCAATAATCAAATTATTGATAGATCTAAAAAATCTTGATGAAAATCTAATTGCTATTGATATTGATAAAAATAATAACAACGAAACTATAACTAGATAAATAAATACAAAAGAAATTTTAATTCCAGTTTTTTTATTTAGAACCGTGTAATAAAAATTAAGTGCTTCTTGAGATTCAATTAAATATTGAGAAATTTTTTTATCTAAATATTTAATTATATATAAATATTTACCATCAAAATTTTCAAGTTTTATAATTGATGCTGTGTTATTTTTAAGGGCATTAATAATTTTAAGAGGTCTCTTATCATTTTGAACCATTTCTAATACCTCAAGTAAAGGCGGCGTATACAAAGTCTTATCTTCTAAAGTTGATAAATATAAATTTCCATTACCTTCGATAATATGTACCTCATCCATACCTCGAATTAGTTTCTGAGTATTAAGAAAATTTTTAAATTGATTAATATTTGTATTTAAAAAATTGATACTTTTGTTTAAATCAAATGCTATTAGAATTATTTCTGATTGTGTTTTTGTTCTAACTTCTTCTGTATAACTTTTTGCAATTTCATAAGAATTATTAACTGCAGTTGTTATTTTTTTATCTAAATACTTATCAAGTGCAAAAGAAATAAGAAATAACGAAAATAAAGAAATTAAAATTGAAGGAATTAAAGTAAATAATGCAAAAAAAGTTATATACTTCCTGTTAGCTTTAGATCCGCTTACGTCAACGTCTATCTTTAGGGAGTTTCTTACTTCTGAAAATATCATCAAAAATAGAAGTATTAGTAATGCAATATTTCCAATTAATAAAAACTGTAAATTGTCATCAGATAGTTTTAAAAAACTTTTATCAATAAATGTTAAAAAAGTTATAAAACCTAGTAATAAAGTGATTAGAAATATTGTAATGATGAATAAGTTTTTTTTAATAAAATCAATCATTGTGAGTTAAATAATGTGTTATATATTTTTATCATGAATACTAGTTTTATAATACTTGCTGGAGGCGAAAGTAAAAGATTTAATTCAAAAATTCCAAAACCTTATACGAACTATAAGGGTAAACCTTTATTATTGCATTCAATTGCTAAGGCTAAAGTTTTTAATAAATTTAATAAAATTATTCTTGTAATAAATAAAAGACATAAGAATTATATTAAAAAGCTTAATATTAAAAATATTAAAATTATTATAGGTGGTAAAACTAGGGCTGAGTCTGCCTATGTTGCTTTAAAAAGTATCAAAAAAGATAATTGTAAAAATGTAATAATTCATGATGCTGCTAGACCAAATTTTTCTCTAAAACTTTTAAAAAAATTAATGGACGGATTAAAATTAAATGATTGTGTAATTCCTGCAATTAAAACAGCAGATTCAATTAAACAAAAAAATTCAAAGGGAGTTACAAATTTAAAAAGAGAAAATATTTACTTAATCCAAACACCTCAAGCATTTAATTATAAAAAACTATACACACTTCAAAGCAATAAAGGTGTTGAAGTTACTGATGATGCAAGCTTATTTGTAAGATCGGGCAAAAAAATTAAAATTATAAAAGGTGAAATTACCAATAATAAAATTACAGTTAAATCAGATATTAAAGTTAATGATTTAATAAAATTTGGATTAGGTTTTGATGTTCATAGATTAGTTCCTAATAAAAAACTTTACTTGGGTGGAATTAAGATACCCTCACCCGTTGGCACCTTGGGGCACTCAGATGGAGATCCTGTTTTGCATGCCATAACAGATGCAATTCTTGGGGCTTGCTCTATGGGTGATATTGGTGAAAAGTTCTCTGATAAGAATAAAAAATTTAAAAATATTAGATCCACCATTCTATTAAGTGAAATAATTATGCAAACTAAAAAAAGTGGGTATCTGATCAATAATCTTGATATTAATATTATTACTCAAAAACCTAAAATTCAAAAATATAAAAAAAAGATAACAACCTGTATTGCAAAAATCTGTAATATTTCTTCTTCCCAAATTAATATAAAGGGAAAAACAACTGAAAAATTAGGTGTAATTGGTAAAGGAAACGCAATTGCTTGCGAGGTAATAGCCTCAGTTATTAAAAATGATTAAAACTTTCAACTCATTATTCGTTACAATGTTTGGCCTTGGTAAGATTAAATATATGCCTGGTACCTTTGGATCTTTAGCAACCATAATTATTTTTTATTATTTATTCCACACTTTGAATATTTCACCCAATATAATTTTAGTTGGTCTAATAATAATATTTATTTATTCATTTTATGCTATTTCAAGTCATATAGAAAGTAATGAAAATAAAGATCCTGGTGAAATAATAATTGATGAATTTTTGGGCCAATCAATCCCGATATATCTTTATGAAATATCTCATGGAACAATAAAAGATGATAGTGAGGCTATTATTTATTATTTTTTATTTTTTATTCTTTTTAGATATTTTGATATTATGAAACCTTTTCCTGTTAATTTTTTTGATAAAAACTTCAAAAACAGCTTTGGTGTTATTATGGATGATATTTGTGCTGGATTTTTTGTGGTGTTAACGCTTATTTGTTTTATGATGATCAAAAGTTACGTTTTATAATGAAAAATTTAGCTAATAAAATTGTCCAAAAGTTGACTAAAAAGAAACTTAAAATTTCATTTGCAGAATCTTGCACTGGGGGACTATTATCAAGCACAATAACATCTGTAAGTGGTTCTTCTAAAGTGTTTAATTTAGGTTTAGTTACATATTCTAATAAAGCTAAAATAGAAATCCTTAAGGTGCCAAAAAAAATTATAAGCAAATATGGAGCAGTAAGCAAAGAATGCTCTTTATCTATGGTTAAAAGTTTAAGCAATATTAGTAAAGCAAGTATATCTGTATCAATCACAGGTATTGCTGGGCCTAATGGTGGCACAAAATTAAAGCCAATCGGTTTAGTCTATATTGGTGTTAAGAGAGGAAAAAAAATAATAATTAAAAAAAATCTATTTAAAAATAAAAATAGAATATCTATACAAAAAATTACAGTTAACACTGTACTAAATATGATTGATAAAATTATCTAACTTTTAGCCCAGCTTATATTGTTCCAAATTCTTTCATGAAAATAATATAAAAAAATTTTAGCTATGGCTTCAATACTTCCAATGGTTGCTCCTATTAATAAGTCACCTGTTAAAACCCATGCAATAATAAAAGTTGTTAAACTGGCTGTAACACGCCAAGTTAATGTTTTTACAATTGTTCTTTTTTGTAAGTCTGTAGTCATGATATATCTTTCTGCACATATGGTTATTTAATGATTTATTTACCCTTAAATAAATTGTTAGCTCTTTTTTGAAAAGAGTCAGCTATTTTATTCAAACCATACTGAAAAGATTTACTCATTACAATATTTAAAAATTTATTTTCAATCTCAAAATCGATATCAAAAGATATCTCAGTAGAGTTATCCTTTTCAAGAAAAACCCATTTATTATCCAAATGTTTGAGAGGTCCTTCGATATTGGTTACTTGAATAGTGTCTGTATCTTTATTAAATCTAACATCACTTTTATAGGTTGCCTTAAATGGACCCTTGCCTATTGTAAGGTCTGCAATTATTAAGATTAGATTCTTTTCTTCCTTTTTTTCATAAATTTTTGCATCTAAACAATAAGGTATAAACTTTGGATAATTTTCAATATCTAGAACAAGATCAACTAATTGTTCTTTATTGCATTCAATTAATCTCTTAACTGAGGCTTTGGGCATTATACTTTTCTAATCTATTTTTTTGTAATTGAGCAAAATCTTCATCTGCATGATAAGAAGATCTTGTTAATGGTGAAGATGAAACTAATAAAAAACCTTTAGATTTTGCAATATTTTCTAGATCCTTAAATTCATCTGGATGGTAATATCTTTCAAGAGGGTGGTGTTTTACTGAGGGTTGTAAGTATTGTCCAATCGTTAAAAAATCTACATCAGCAGACCTTAAGTCGTCCATCACCTGAATTAATTCATCTTTACTTTCTCCCAAACCAACCATTAGTCCTGATTTAGTAAAAACTTTTTTATTAATGTTTTTTACATTTTTTAAAAGCTCTAATGAACCAAAATATCTTGCACCTGGTCTAACTTTTAAATAAAGTCTTGGAACTGTTTCAATGTTATGATTGAAAACATCTAAGTCTGCTTCTAAAATCTTTTTATAAGAGTCACCTTTTCTTAAAAAATCTGGAGTTAAAACCTCAATTGATGTTTGAGGGTTTTTTTTTCTCGTAGCTGTAATTACATCGAAAAAATGATTGGAGCCTCCATCTTCTAAGTCGTCCCTATCAACTGAAGTTATAACAACATGTTTAAGATTTAGTTTGTGAACAGCATTTGAAATTTTATAAGCCTCAAATGGATCTAAATTTTCAGGTTTACCTGTTTTTACATCACAGAAGGCGCAAGCTCTTGTGCAAGTATCACCCATGATCATAAATGTAGCATGACGCTTGCTCCAACATTCTGTAATATTTGGACAATTAGCTTCCTGGCAAACTGTTACTAAATTATTTTGATTGACAATAGTTTTGGTTAAGAAGAATTCTTTACTATTAGTTAATTTAGATCTTATCCAATCAGGTTTTTTTTTGATTGGATTAATCGGTTTATTAACTTTTTCTGGGTGTCTTGGTTTAATTGTCATTCTTCTTAATTATATAGAGTGTCTCCCCTTCTTTGCCAAACATAAATTTTTCTCTGATTAATGTTTCGATATAATCTAGGTCTAATTTAGTACTTAATAGAGAGTTTTTAAATTCAAGATCTTTGATTTTGTTGGATAAATTATCTTCTTCAATTTTTAGATTAAATAAAATTTCTTTTTTTTTAAAATAAGAAAAAAGGCCTCTTTCACCATCTAAAAGGTTGAAGAAAAAATAAAGTATTAAAAAAGTAGAGATTAATAAAAAATAATTTTTTTTTAATTTACCCAGCATTAATGAATTTTACTCATTGATGCTTTTTTTCCAAGCTCTTCTTCTATACGTAATAATTGATTATATTTTGCAACACGTTCGGATCTAGCTAGAGATCCAGTTTTGATTTGATTTGAATTTGTCCCTACGGCAAGGTCTGCTATAAAAGTGTCTTCACTGTCTCCAGATCTGTGAGAAATTATTGTTTTATATCCAATAATTTGTGCAAACTTAATAACCTCAAGTGTTTCAGATACCGTACCAATTTGATTAAGTTTAATTAATATCGAATTTGATGAGTTGTTTAAAAAACCCTTTTTAAGTCTTTCTAAATTAGTTACATACAAATCATCTCCAACTATTTGCACATTATTAGTATTTTTCACTAATTTGCTCCATGCGATCCAATCATTTTCTCCAAATGGATCTTCAATAGATTTAATTTTATATTTATTTATTATTTTTTTATATTCTTTAATAGACTGGTCTACCGAAACAAATTTTTTTGAATGAATAGAATATTTATCTTTCTTAATTAATTCATTTGCTGCAACATCTAAGCAAATTGAAACATCTTTGCCATTCTTAAAACCAGACTTATTAATTGCATCAACAACTAGATCTAAAGCTTTTTCATTGCTACTGATCATTGGAGCAAAGCCCCCTTCATCTCCTACAGACGTTGATAAACCCTTTTTTGCAATCAATTTTCTTAAGTTGTTAATTACAATAAAACATATTCTCATAGCTTCTGAAAAACTTTTGGCTTTATCAGGTCTAATCATAAACTCTTGAATTCTTAATCCATTATTAGCATGCGCTCCCCCATTAATAATATTCATTAATGGGTAAGGTAATTTGTAATTATTCTTTACTAAAAATGTTTTGTATAAGGGTACTTTTTTGATTTTTGCAGAAAGTTTCTTAACTGCCATAGACACTGCTAAAATAGCATTAGCTCCCAAGCTTGTTTTTTGCCGGGTACCATCAAGGTTAATTAAGATTGTATCAATACGTGTTTGATCGTGAATATTTGCACCTCTTAATCTTTTTGAAATTTTTGTATTAACCAAATTTACTGCGCCTAGTACACTTTTACCTAAATATTTTTTATTATTGCTATCTCTTTTTTCAAATGCTTCGTAAGTTCCAGTTGAGGCACCTGATGGACAAATAGCTGAGGCACTTAAATTTTTTGAATAAACTTCAGCTTCAATTGTAGGGTTCCCTCTGCTATCAAAAACTTGACGAGCTCTTATCTTTAAAATCTTGCTCATTTATTTTTTAATTAGATTGTCTATTTCGAATAATTGAGACAGTAATTTTTCTAATTTAT
>Ga0209383_1002733_pt1 | contig 10176 bp, 9 predicted proteins | sample CoawatmetaG02DNA_FD_187510 | JGI IMG/M metagenome (GOLD analysis project Ga0209383, IMG submission 187510) | Marine microbial communities from the West Antarctic Peninsula - Coastal water metaG029-DNA (SPAdes) (version 2) | ecosystem: Environmental > Aquatic > Marine > Coastal ... | reverse complement strand
CAATCTCGATTTTAGCGTTTTCAACACTATCAGAACCATGTACAGAATTTTTATCAATAGAAATTCCATATTTTTTTCTTATAGTTCCTTCTGCAGCATCTTCTGGTTTAGTCGCACCCATTAATTCTCTATTTCCCAAAACTGCATTTTCATTCTCTAGTACCATTACAACTATGGGTCCTGACGACAAATAAGCACATAAATCATCATAAAAAGGTTTTGTTTCATGAACTTTATAAAATTGTTCTGCTTCAGCTTTTGCTATTTGAATTTTTTTATCTTTAACAATTTTGAAACCTTTATTTATAAACATTTCTTTAATTTCATTGTCTAAACTTCTTTCAACCGCATCTGGTTTAATGATTGATAGTGTTTGCTCTGTATTACTCATAATGATCCTCTATTAGTTGGTTTAATAATCTTACTCCATAGCTAGTCGCGCCACCTGAATTTAAAGCACCACCATATTTTGAAAATGCCATACCAGCTATATCCAAGTGGGCCCAAGGTGTTTTATTTAAAATAAATCTTTGTAAAAACTGTGCAGCAGTTATTGATCCCGCTCCACCTACATAATTAATATTTTGCATATCTGCATTTTTTGAATCTATAAGTTTGTCAAAGTTTTCATGCAATGGCATTCTCCATAATTTTTCTTCCACCTTGTCGCCTGCTTCTAACAATTGTTTTGATAATTTATCATCGTTTGAAAATAGGCCTGCATATTCAGAGCCCAATGAAACTATAATAGCACCAGTTAAAGTTGCTAAATCAACCATAAATTTAGGTTTAAATTTTTTTTCAGTAAAAGTTAAAGCATCTGCTAAAACCAATCTACCTTCAGCATCTGTATTTAATATTTCTATTGTTTTTCCACTGTAAGATTTTACTATGTCACCAGGTCTTTGAGCATTTCCACTCACCATATTCTCAACAAGCCCCACAACACCTACTGCATTAATTTTTGCTTTTCTTATAGCTAAATTTTTCATTAAGCCCACCACAGTAGCTGAGCCCGCCATATCATAAGTCATATCCTCCATAAACTTTGCTGGTTTTAACGAATAACCACCAGTGTCAAAACAAACTCCCTTTCCAACAAAAGCTAAAGGATTAGAATTATTTTTTGCTCCATTCCATTCCATTGTTACAAGATATGATCCTCGAATACTTCCTTGTCCCACACCAAGTAAAGCGTTCATTCCAAGTTTTTTTAATTTTTTTTCATCATATATATTTATTTTTAATCCAAACTTTTTAAGTGAATTGATTCTTTTTGCATATTCATCTGGGTGTAAGATATTTCCCGGTTCTGATACAAGATCTCTTGCAAAAAAACTTCCTTCTTCTAGAGCTTTAAATCTTAAATGATCTTGAGTAGATATTTTATTCATACTACCCATAACATTTATAGAAACAATTTTTTTATTTTTTTTTGATTTGTAAATATTGAATTCATATGATTTTAATTTCAATCCATGTAGAAAATAACCTGCAAAATTTCTTATTTTACTATTAATTGTATCTGCATTTACAAAATATTCTTTTTTCTTTTCATAATTTATGTAACTATGGAATTTAGCTCCCAAATTTTCTACATCTGATATTTTTATATCTTTCTTAATCGACACTAAAAATACTGTTTTTTTAGAATTAACTTCAAAAAAAAGTAAGTCTTTTTTTAAATCACTATTTTTTAGTAAGTCAGCTATGTAAAAAAATTCTGAATTTGAAATAATTCTTTTCAAACCACTTATATCAAATTTTTCATCTACAAATAAAACAATGTTAGCTGAAGATTTACTTCTTAATTTATTTAAATAATTGATTTTAATAGACATAAATTTTAAATACACTCTCAACGAGTTGAGTGCTATATATGATTAAAATTATCACATTTCAATGAAAAAAATTATTTTTAGAAAATTAGCTGAAGATTGTTTCAAATTTTTTTTCTTAGTAATTTTTACAATTAGTACAATAATTTGGATTTTACAGGCAGTAAATTATTTGGATTTTGTAGTTGAAGATGGGCATGGATTGTTAGTTTATTTTAAATACACTTTGCTCAATTTTCCTAAAATTATTAGTAGAATATTCCCTTTTGCACTATTTATATCAATTACATATATTTTGATAAAATATGAAAATAACAATGAATTAGTTATATTTTGGAATATTGGAATAAACAAAACTAGATTTATAAATTTTTTTATAAAAGTCTCTTTTTTATTTGTATTACTAAATTTAATACTATCCAGCATTATTGCACCTCTATCTCAATATAAAGCAAGATCTTTTTTGAAAGATTCAAATTTAGATTTTTTTCAAAGTGCACTGAAACCTAAAAAATTTAATGATGTTATAAGTAATCTAACAATTTATTTTGAAGAAAAAAATATTGATGGCATCTTAAAAAATATATTTTTGAAGGAACAGATAAATTCTAATAGTTACCAAATTACTTATGGTAAAACAGGGGTTGTAAAATTATACAACAATAAAAAAAAATTAACTTTATACAATGGGAAATCAATTATCAACGACAGAGGGAAAATTTCAGAATTTAAATTTACAGATATCGATATTGATATAAGTAAATTTGGCAGCAGAACTGTCTCCTCTCCAAAAACTCAAGAGACTTCCACTAAGAATTTAATTCAATGCTTATCAATTTTATATAAAGAAAAAGCAGGCAAAAAAACTCTTTTATCTTCTGACAGTATTATAAACTGCTCAACTGAAAATGAGGAAAATATTTTTAAAGAATTATATGGGCGATTGATCAAACCTTCTTATAATACAATTTTAATTATGATTGCATTGTTATTAATACTAAGATCAAAAGATAGTTATGATTTCAAATTTTATAAATTTAAAATATATAGTTTGGGGTTTTTTTTAATTTTTTTTATAGAAAGTTCTTCAAAGCTTATTAGCACTAATAATTTATATAATTTTTTGATCATCGGATTGCCTATTTTCTTATTTTCTTTAATATATTTTTATTTTTTGACTATTCTAAAAATTAAAAAACAATGAAAACTTACATAAAATTTTTACTAAACCTTTTTAATATTTCTTTTTTAAAGATTTTCTTTATTTTCTTTGGAGTAGTTTTGTTAACAAATATACTGGAACAATCTGAGTTTTTTAAAAACACCAATTTAAGTTTTACTTATCAAGTTTTTTTGTCATTTTTAAATTCACCATCTATTTTATTTGAAATACTTCCTTTTATTTTTTTAATCTCTACTCAAATTTTTTTTATAAATTTAATTAATAAAAATGAATTAGAAATCTTTAAATATAATGGCTTAAACAACCTAAAGATTCTCAAAGTAATTAGTGTATATTCATTTTTACTTGGAATAATATTTATAATATTTTTTTACAATATGTCAGCATTCATGAAAAACTCATATTTGCTAATTAAAAATCAATATACAGATGATGGAAAATATCTTGCTGTAATTAACAAAAATGGGTTGTGGATTAAGGATGAGATTGATAATCAAATTAACATAATTAATGCTAGCAAAATTAAAAATGAATTCTTACTAAACGTATCAATTTCACAATTTTCTAAAAATTTTGAGATTATTAGAACTATTCAAAGTGAAAAAATAGATATTTCACAAGTTGATTGGATAATATTAGCTCCTGCAATTTCAAAAGATAATATTATTATAACTAAGAATAAAATTAAAATGAGATCAAATTTTGACCTTGAAAAAATTAATAGTCTATTTTCAAACATGTCTTCACTCGGTATAATGGATTTATTAGAATTAAGAAAAAATTATAAATCACTGAATTACTCAATAGTAAATATCGATGTTCAACTTTATAAGATTATTTCATATCCACTATACTTAACTTTAATGACTATTTTTTCTTCTGTGATTATGTACAGCATAGGCTATCAAAAAAAAACAATGTATAAAATTGCATTAGGAATTTTTACATCAGTCATTATTTACTATATTAATCATTTTTTTAATGTGCTAGGTACAAGTGAAAGAATTCCAGCAATTCTGTCAATAATTCTTCCATTAATTATATTATCAATAATCAATATGATCTCTATAATAAAGTTAAATGAAAAATAGTTTTTTAAAAATAACTTTAACCTTAATATTGTTACTAAGTTCTTTTAACTTAACTTTTGCTGATGAATTCATCTTTAATATAACTCAAATTGAAGTTACTGATAATGGTAATATCTATAAAGGTACTAAAAGAGGCAAAATAACAACATCAGAAGAAATTGAAATAACATCAGATAATTTTGATTATTTAAAAAAAATAAATCAACTTAAAGCATTTGGTGATGCTCAAATTCTAGACAAAAAAAAAGATCTACAGATAGATGCAGATGTAATTTTTTATCTAAAGGATAAAGAGATAGTTTATACATTGGGTAAAACACTTATAAAAATTTCTGACACATACGAAATAGAAGGTCACGACATAAAGCTACTAAGAAATAAGATGCTTTTCTCCTCTTTAAAGCCAGCAATTATTAAAGATATTGATAATAATACTACCTATGAATTGGGTGAGTTTAATTATTTAATTAATGAAGAGATTTTAAAAGGAAAAAAAATTTCAGTTACAACAAAAAAAAACACCAATAAAAGTGATAGATATTTTTTTGATACTGGAATTTTCAATCTTAAGGACAATAAATTTTTAGCTAAAGATACGAACCTTATATTTCATAAAACTTTATTTGATGATGATAAGAATGATCCTAGACTTAAATCTGTCTCTTCACAGGGTGATGAATTTAATACGTATTTTGAAAAAGGGGTTTTCACTTCCTGTAAAAAAACTGATAAATGCCCTCCATGGAAAATTAAATCGAAAAGAATTAGACACGACAAGATTAAAAAAAGAATTACTTATACTAATTCCTGGCTTAGTATTTATGATGTACCAGTTGCATATTTTCCAAAATTTTTTCATCCAGATCCTAGTGTAAAAAGACAATCTGGTTTTTTAATGCCAGAACTTGGCAGTTCTAATGATTTGGGTTCCTCTATTTATGCACCTTATTTTTTGAATATTTCAGAAGATAAAGATATGACGATCAAACCTAGGTGGTATGACAATAAAGTATTAATATTACAAAATGAATACAGGCAAAAAACAAAAAAATCTAACACGATATTAGATTTCAGTATTGCAAAAAATCACTCCTCAGCCTCTAATGATAAGAATGATAGTAGATCCCATCTTTTCATTAATAGCAGGGTAGATCTTGGTTTGGAAAATTTTTTACAAAGCAATCTTGAAATTAATTTTAAAAAGTCATCAAACGATACTTACTTAAAAAAATTTGAATTACCTTCTCCGTTATTACTCGATGTTGGTAGTTCGCTTAAATCAAATATTACAATAGATCTTAATCATGATAATTATGATTTTCTAACCTCAGTTGAAATGTATGAAACTTTAAGTGGTGATAATAGCGATAGATATCAATATATTTTACCACGATATGATTACTCTAAAAATTTTGGTATTAACGATATAAACGGAAGTTTTAATTTTAGCTCAAATGGAAATAACTCTTTAAATTCCACCAATGTTCTTTCATCAGCAATATCTAATAATTTAAATTTTAATTCCTATAATAAGTTTAGTGAAAATGGAATTAAAAGTAATTATGATATTTTATTAAAGAACCTAAATTCTTTAGGAAAAAAAAGTACACTTTATAAATCAAGTCCACAATCTGAAATAATGAGCGCCTACTCACTCAATATATCGTTACCCATGTTAAAAAAAACAAATAAAAATTATAATACTCTAACACCAAAAATTTCATTTAGGACGAGCCCTCACGATATGAAGAATCATGCTAGCGCAGATAGAAAGATTAATGCAGACAACATATATAACATAGATCGATTTAGCCTAGGAGATTCTTTTGAGTCTGGAGAAAGTATTACGCTTGGAGTTGATTTTAAAAATCAAAAAGTGATAAATTCAGATATCAAGGAAATTGATGACTACTTAGATTTTAAACTTGCAACTGTATTCAGATTTGAAGATGAGAAAAAAATACCTAGCAAAAGCACTTTAAATAAAAAAAGATCAAATTTTTTTGGTCAAGCAACTTACAAACCATCAGACATGTTTTTATTGAATTATGATTTTTCAATAACCAAAGACGTAAATAAATTTGAATACAATTCCATTGATACGACCTTTACTTTGAATAATTTTTCACATAAATTTACTTTTTTAGAGGAAAGAGGAATGGCTGGTAATTCTAACGTGATATCACATAAATCTTTACTTGAATTTAATGAAGATAATTCGCTTTCTTTTAAAACAAGAAGGAATAGAACTCTTAGTTTAACTGAGTATTATGACCTACTTTATGAATATAAAAATGATTGCTTGATAGCGGGCGTACAATACAAAAAACAATATTACGCAGATAGAGACATAATACCTCTAGAAGAATTATTTTTCTCAATTACAATTGTGCCTCTCACAACTTTCTCACCTGACAAAATAGCTTTAAATAAAAAAAGAACAGATTAATGAATAAAGTTTTATGTTTAATATTTTTTTGTTTAGGTTTTAGTTCATTATCAGCTTTAGAAACAAAAATAATCTACGTTATAGAAAATGAAATAATCACTAATATTGATATTAAAAACGAATTTAAGTATCTTGTGGCTCTAAATAGTAAGCTAAATCAATTAGATAAAGAAAAAATTTTTATTATTTCAAAAGAATCAATAATTAAAGAAAAAATTAAGAAAATTGAAATTTCTAAAGTATTTAAAGATTTAAATATTAGTGAGAATTATACAAATGATCTTTTAAAAAAAATTTATACAAGCTTAAATTATGAATCTTTAGAAAAATTTGATCAACACTTAAAAACTTATGATCTAAATATAGAACAGGTTAGAAAAAAATTAACTATTGATGCACTATGGAATCAATTAATTGTTGAGAAATATAGATCAAAGATAGAAATTAACGAAGCAGAATTGAGAGACAAGATAGTCAATAGCAAAAAAAGAGAGAGTAAAGAATATAATTTATCTGAAATTATATATGAGATAGAAAATAAAGATAATATTGAAGTAAAATATCAAGAGATAAAAGAAAGTGTTGCTAAAGTTGGTTTTGAAAACAGTGCATCAATTTATAGCATTTCAGATACTGCAAAAATAGGTGGAAATATAGGATGGATACAAAAAAAATCGTTAAATCAAAAAATTTTGGATAAAATTTTAAAACTTAATGTGGGTGAAATTTCAAAACCCCTAATTTTACCTAATGGAATTTTAATACTAAAAATTAATGAGGTAAAAAAAATACAAAATAGAATTAATTATAAACAAGAACTAAAAAAAATGATTAACTATGAGCAAAATAGACAGCTGAACCAGTACTCAAAAATATATTTTAACAAAGTAAAAAAGAATATTGGCTTTAATGAGTAAGAATAAGCATCCAATAATTATTGTAGCAGGTGAACCAAATAGTATTTTTTTAGAAATTTTTTTTAAAAGTATCAAAAACCATCATTATAAAAATCCGTTACTAATTATTGCTTCAAAAAATTTGTTAGAAGGGCAAATGATAAAATTAGGATTTAATTTTAAAATTAATTCTATTGATAAAAATTTTAATCAATTTAACAAATTAAATAATAAAAAAATTAATTTAATTAATATTGATTATAAATTCAATAATTGTTTTGAGAAGATTTCTAATAAATCTAATGATTATATCAAAAAATCTTTCGAAGTTGCTTTAAAAATTATTAATCAAAATAATTTAACTAATTTTGTTAACGGTCCCATTTCAAAAAAATATTTTTTAAAAGGAAAAACTTTGGGTATTACTGAATATTTAGCCGAGAAAACAAAACTAAAAGGCAAAGTTGGAATGCTAATATTTAATAAAAATTTATCAGTTAGTCCTATAACAACACATCTTCCATTAAAAAATGTTCATAAAGAAATCACAAAACAAAAAATATACACCCAGGTTAAACTTATTAATAACTTTTATAAAAAAAAATTTAATAAATTACCAAGAATTGCAATAACTGGTTTAAATCCACACTGTGAAAGTAACTTTCAAAATTCTGAAGAAGACAGAATAATAATTCCAGCTATTAAAAAATTAAGATTAAAAAATACTAAAATAAACGGTCCATTCCCTGCTGATACAATTTTTACTAAATCCTTATTAAAAAATTATGATGTGGTTATTGGCATGTATCATGATCAAGTACTTTCTCCCATGAAGGCTTTATTTAATTTTGATGCAATTAATATTACTTTAGGCTTACCATTTACTCGTATTTCCCCCGATCATGGCCCAAATTATTCCATGTTGGGTAAGAATTTGTCTGATCCAAAAAGTTTAATTCAAGCCTTAAAGTTTTTGGATAAATAAGTGTATATAAAAGCAAAAAAAAGTCTTGGTCAAAACTTCTTGATAGATAGAGAAGTGCTTGAAAAAATTGTATCCATAAATGATATTACTAACAAGAATGTTTTGGAGATTGGACCAGGAAGTGGGAATCTAACCACATACATTTTAAAACAAAAACCAAAAAAACTCTACGTTGTGGAAAAAGATGATGATTTAGTCATATTACTAAAAGAAAAATTTGATACTGAAATAGAAATTATCAATAATGATATTTTAAAAATATCTGAAGATAAAATCTCAGACCAAAAACTATCTGTCTTTGGTAACTTACCTTATAATATATCAACAGAAATTCTATCTAAATGGATTCTTAATATTGGTTCATATTTTTGGTTTGAAAGTCTGGTTTTGATGTTTCAAAAAGAAGTTGCTGATAGAATTATATCTGAATTTAATAATTCAAAATATGGGAGACTATCAATCTTATCTAGCTGGAAACTTAATGTAAAAAAAATAATAGATATTAAACCTCAAAGCTTTTCACCAAGACCAAAAATAGATAGCTCTTTACTTTTATTCACCCCAAAAGAAAATTTTTTTGAATTGAAAGATCCTAAAAACCTTGAAAAGATTACTAGAATATTTTTTAATCAGAGAAGAAAGATGTTAAAAAAACCGTTTAATCAAGTTTTTGTTAATGGAAAACAGGTTGCAGAAAAATTTGGTATTGATCTTAATCTTAGACCTCAAAACCTTAAGCCTGAAACATACTTCAAGCTTGTAAAAGAATATGAAGACTTAAGAAGTTAGTTTTTCAACATGTTTTCTGATGAAATCTTTGTCATAGTCTTTTGATCCATTCTTGATTTCAGCATCAATCAAGCTGCTAATTCTTGAATAACATTCTTCTAGATTATCGTTAATAATTACGTAGTCATAGTTAATCCAATGCAAAACATCTCTACTAAATTCTTTCATGCGCTCTTCAACTATTAATTTATCTTTCATGTCTCTATTTGAAAGTCTTTCAAATAGCACCTCTTTGCTTGGGGGTAGAATAAAAAAAGTAATTAATTTATAATTCAATTGTTTATTCTTGATTTGATCGGCTCCTTGCCAATCTATATCAAATATTACATTTTCACTTTTTTCTAATTTTTCAATAACTGGCGTTCTTGTTGTTCCATAAAGGTGATTAAATACTTTTGCGTATTCTAAAAACTCTTCATTTTTTATTAAATTTTTAAATTTATCATGATTAACAAAGTAGTAATCTTTGTCTTCAATTTCGTTCAGTCTAGGTTTTCTGGTGGTGTGAGATACTGAAATTTGAAAATTTTTTTTTTTAGAAAGAAGTTTTACTAATGTTGTCTTACCTGCCCCAGATGGGGATGATAAAATCACCATTATCCCATCTTTTTTTATGGACATTTATTTTCTAGTTTGCTTTACCTGATATAAAATTAACAGCATCGCCTACAGTAAGAATTTTTTCAGCTTCACTATCTGAAATTTCTGAACCAAACTCTTCTTCAAAAGCCATTACTAATTCAACTGTATCTAAACTATCTGCTCCAAGATCGTCTATAAAGCTTGAATCGTCTAAAACTTTAGCTTCATCAATACCTAGGTGATCTGCTACAATTTTTTTAACTTTGCTTGAAATATCTTCTGACATAATGTTCCTTTTTGTTATATTTCGTTAATAGTTCAAAAAGTAGTTTTGTCAACCCAAATACATGCCTCCATTAACAT
>Ga0209383_1002730_pt1 | contig 10182 bp, 10 predicted proteins | sample CoawatmetaG02DNA_FD_187510 | JGI IMG/M metagenome (GOLD analysis project Ga0209383, IMG submission 187510) | Marine microbial communities from the West Antarctic Peninsula - Coastal water metaG029-DNA (SPAdes) (version 2) | ecosystem: Environmental > Aquatic > Marine > Coastal ... | reverse complement strand
GGGCCATTTGACTCTAGAATGCTTAGCTCTGTTAAGGCATTTACAGCATATCTACTTTTTGTGGTTAATCTCACGGGTGAAGTATAAATACCTGACTATTTTAGTCAAGTATTATATTCATGCCCAGCCTATCTGCAACTTGATGATAAGATTCAACAACATCACCAAGACCTTGTCTAAATCTATCTTTATCCATTTTTTTTAATGTCTCGGCATCCCAAAGCCTGCAACCATCTGGGGTAAACTCATCGGCGAGTAATATCTTGCCTTTGTAAACACCAAACTCAACCTTAAAATCTACTAGAATCAATCCTGAATTTATAAATAGCTCAGTAAGAATGGTATTAATCTTATAAGTTAGTAATTTCATTTCATCTATCTGATCTTTTGAAGCCCATCCAAATAAAATAATATGCTCATCATTAATCAAAGGATCTCCTAAATCATCGTCTTTATAGAAAAATTCGAATAAAGGATCATTCAGAATTAAGCCATCCTCAGTACCTAGTCTTCTGCATATTGAGCCAGATGCTCTATTCCTTATTACGCACTCAATTGGAAACATGTCTAATTTATAAACTAGTGAATCAGTTGTATTCAGCACTTCTATAAGGTGAGTCTCCACACCATTCTTTTGAAGATGCTCTAAAATAAATGCATTAAATTGATTATTGACTGACCCTTTACCCATGAGAGCCTCCATCTTTTTGCCATCGAATGCTGAAGTATCATCACTAAAATGCATAATCAATTGATCATCATTGGATGTTGTATACAAAGACTTTGCCTTGCCTTTTGTAATTTCTTTTATTTTTTCCATAATTTTATTAGTCTTTAATTAAGTGATTCGTTTATTTTTGATAGAAGTAGTTCTGACTCGTCTATTTTACCATTCTTTGATATTGCCTTTACATAAGATTTATTATTATTTTCAACAATACTAATCTCAAATTGGGCTTCTTCTGTAAATGCTATCTTGGAATTATCCTTACCAAACCCAAGAAATGATAAAAATCCTCCCTCTTCTTCCTTGGCATAACTCACATAAAGCATTCCATTACTTCTATCCTTATCATTAGTGATTATGCTAGCAGCAACTAATGCCTTGCTAACAGAAGACCAAGCCCTATTAAAGCTAAGGTCTAGCTCTATAATAGTCTGATTATTTTCAGTAAATATTTTGGCTTTTTTAATTTCGTTAAGGTTTTGGGCAGCTAGCGATGTTCCTGAGAAGTTATCGACAGATTCTGCAAAGTAATTAACTATTTTTTCAAGCTCTAATTGAATAAATTCAATATTACTCACCAGCTCATCAGAATCTTTATCGACCTGAATTAAGAATATTTCGGTAGATGCCTCTTTAATACCATGCTCTATCTTCATTTTTAGAATTGATGACTCGTCATAATTAATAACTATCTCACCAGTTTCTGGATCTGAGCTTAATACCTTGTAAGGTGATGTTTCCCAGTAGTTTTTAGATATTGGCCATGATGTAGATGGGAGAGTTTCAATATATATCCACATTAACTCACCCAACCTCCTAAGCTGAACAGAGCTATTGCCTGATGAGGCAAATATTTGTCTGGGCTTGGGGATATCTTGATTTTCTTTGATTACTTCAGGCTGTGTTACAGGATAATGATTCTCTCGGACTAAAGATTCCATACCATCAGGAAGAGAAATATCATCTTCAATATTTTCAGAAAGAAAATCATATTTAGTTGAAGGGAAGATTCCCTCAGGACCAGATATGTATGAGCAGGATGTACTAAATAAAATTGCGCCCATTATTGTTAAATTTTTAATCATAATAATCCTAGTTGTTTAATCTCTGACATGACATCGTCCTGATAAGTTTCATCTAATTCGGTCAAGGGCAGTCTAATTGCATTTTGAATTAAGCCCATTCTATAAAGCATCCACTTAGCAGGTATTGGGTTAGATTCAATGAATAATAATTTAAAAAGCTCATTATTTTTAAAATTTAATTCTTTTGCTTCAATAAATTTCCCGGCTTCAATCATAGAGCAAATATCTGAAATAGATTTTGGTATTATATTTGCTGCTACAGAAATAACTCCATGAGTTCCCAGAACAAGAGATTCCATAAAAGTGGGATCATCACCAGAAAATATAAGAAAATTATCACCGGCCTTGTCGGAGACCTCAACCAGTTCTTTAATTCTATCCATGCAATCTAAAGCCTCTTTTATTCCTACAATATTTGTATGCTCAGAAAGCACCTGAACACTTGAGGGGAGAAGATCGCAAGCAGTTCGTGAAGGTACGTTATATAAAATTTGAGGTATATCAACCGCATCGGCTATAGCCTCATAGTGAGCAATTAGTCCTCGTTGATTTGGTTTATTGTAATAAGGTGTAACAAGCAATGCATAGTCCGAGCCAAGTTTTCTTGACTCCTCTGTAAGCTCAATAGCCTCCTGTGTAGAGTTGGCACCTGTTCCTGCAATAACAGGTATCCTATTCTTTACATGCCTAACAGTAAAATCAATAACATCTAAATGCTCTTTAGGATTAAGAGTTGATGATTCGCCAGTTGTGCCAACAGATACAATTCCATTGGTTTTATTTGCAATATGCCACTCAATTAATTTTTCGAGTGACGCATAGTCGACATCTCCATTTGGGGACATAGGAGTAACTAAAGCAACTAAACTTCCATGTAATGCTTGCATCAAAAATAATTACAGTAAAAAATAGAACTATACACTATTTTAAATTAAATCTAATCAGGTAATATTATGACAAAAAAACTAGAAGGCAAAAAATGTCCAAACTTCAAAGCAGAATGTACAAGCAATTTAATACTTTCAAATAAAGATTTTATAGGAGAAAATTTAGTAATATATTTCTATCCAAAAGATAGCACTCCTGGATGCACTACTGAAGGTCAAGATTTTAGAGATAATTACAAAAAATTTAAGAAGCTTAATACAAGCATACTTGGGATTTCACGAGAGAGCATCAAATCACATGAAAATTTTAAATTAAAACAATCTTTTCCTTTTGAGCTATTATCTGATCCGGATGAGAAAGTCTGTAATGTATTTGATGTGATGAAATTAAAATCAATGTACGGAAGACAGTATATTGGAATCGACAGAAGTACCTTTTTAGTAAATATTAGTGGGAAAATTGTTAAAGAATGGAGATCCGTAAAAGTTACCGGACATGTCCAAGAAGTTTTAGAAGCAGTTAAAGAATTAGCTTAAGGATTATTTAGCTCGCTGGCCAGGCATTCCAAACAGCCTTGATAAAAGTGGCCATAGGTATTGCAAAAAACACACCCCAGAAACCAAACATACTTCCGAAAATAAATACCGCTAATATAATAGCAACAGGATGGAGTTTCACCGCATCTGAAAAAATAATAGGAACCAATAAATTACCATCAAGAGCTTGGAGAAGAAGATATAAACCTAGAAGAATGTAAAAAGAAGGCTCTAGACCAAACTGTAACAGTCCAACTATTATTACAGGAATCGTAACTAAAAAAGCTCCCACATAAGGAATGATAACTGATAGACCGACTAGAACTGAAAGTAAGGCAGAGTATTTAAGCCCTAATGAAGAAAAAATGATCGCAGCCAAAGTACCAACTATAAATATCTCTAGAGTTTTTCCACGAACATAGTTACTTAACTGTCCATCCATTTCCATCCAAACATTAGAAAGCATTTCTCTTTTTCCGGGTATCACTTTAATCAGGCCATCAATAATATTTTTTCTATCAAATAAGAAGAAATACACCAGAATTGGAAATAGTATTATGTATAGGAGAACTGTGATCGTACTTTGTATTCCTGATATGGATGATTTAACAAGATTTTGTGTAATGGAAGAAAGTTCAGATGAAACTGCTTGAAAGAATATAGAAATTTGTTCAGAAGAAATAAGATCTGGATAAGAGGCAGGAAGCGCAGTAACAAAAATTAAAAAGTCATTAAATAAATTTGGTATGTCTAAAACAAATGCCTGCAACTGGATATATAGAAGCGGGACAAGCCAAACTAAAAGAGTTAAAGATGTGACAATAAATATACAAAATGTAACTAACAATGATACTTTTTTACTAACATTGAAGGATTCAATCTTTTTTTGAACGCCAACTAGAAGATAGGCAACTACTATGCTTACTAAAAAAGGTGTTAAAACAGATCCAAAAAATGTAAACATAGCTAAAGTAAATATAATTAACGCAGAAAAGATAATTGTCTCTTCATTGTTAAAGATTTTTTTAAAGAAACTATTTAGCTGTTCAAACATTTTTTACTTTTATAAATTTTTTTATTGAAACTTTCCATACAAAAACACAGTCAAATAAATTGTACATATAATATATGTATACAATAACAAAAGTTTATAGTAATCGAAAATGCTCTTTTATGTTAGTTTTACGAGTAAATCGATTTTTATTAAAAATGAAAAATTAAAATGAAAAATTATATTAATATCATCCTAATAAGTTTTATTTCTTTTTCTTTTGCTTACGACGCGTTAGATTTATCCCTTCCTGAACTTGGTGACAGAGTCTCAGGGGCGGTGTCCTCAAGTCAAGAAATAGCCATTGGAAATCAATTCTTAAAACAAATATATTCTCAAGCTCCTTTAATATCAGACCCATTGATATATGAATATACTGAATTATTAATTTATAGGCTCTCAGAATATAGCCAAGTGAAAGATAGATACTTTTCAGTACTACTAATCAATGATGATTCGCTTAATGCTTTTGCTGCTCCTGGAGGAATAATAGGAGTAAATGGTGGTCTTTTTTTAAACGCAGATAATGAAGGACAATTTGCGTCTGTTTTATCTCATGAGCTTGCACACTTAAGTCAAAGACATTTTGCTAGAAAAATTCTAAAAGCAAAGGATTCAAGTCTAGCTGCTGCATTGGTGATGGCATCATCAGTCGCTATTGCGCTAATAAGTAATAACCCAAGCGCCATAGCAATTGGACCTGCTGCTATACAATCTCAAAACCTTAGATACAGTAGGCTTTTTGAAAAAGAAGCTGATAGGGTCGGCTTTATAAATCTTATGAAGGCGGGATATGCTCCAAACTCAATGGGGGAGATGTTTGAAAATATGAATAATATGCGTAAATTATCAGGAGACAGTCCACCTGAATTTCTTCTAACCCACCCACTAAGCTCCTCTAGGATAAGCGATGCTTTCAATGCAGCTGAAAATATTTCTGAACTGGGAACAAAAGAAGATAGTCTTGAATATTCACTTATTAAAGCTCGACTTGAAATATATTTTGAGCAAATACCCTCAAATTCGGTAAGAATTTATAAATCAAGAATTCTTGAAGGTCGTTCGGACTCAAGCTTATACGGCCTTGCTCTTGCATATAACAAAATTAATAATTTTGATAAAAGTATTCTACTTATTGATGAATTACTAGCAAAGCACCCAAAAAATCTACTTTTGAATACTTCTAAAGTTGAAATGCTAACTAGAGCAAAAAGATATAAGGATGCTCTAGATCTATCTAATATTTTTCTAGATATCTCACCTCAAAACTATCCTCTATCAATAACTAAAGCAAAATTATTAATTGAGATGGGAAGATACAATGAATCAGAAGAGCTTATTAGAGATCAATTATTAAGGAAAAATAGTAATCCAGAGTTATGGCTTCTTTTATCAGAAATTCAAAGAGATAGTAAAAATATAGTCGGCTATCATCAAAGCAGAGCTGAATACTTCTTACTACTTGGCGAGAATGAGCAAGCTCTAAATCAGCTAGAATTCGCAATAAACCTTACAAAGAATAACTTTCAAGCCTCGGAAAGAATAATGACAAAAATTATTACAATTAAAAAAACAATTGAGAAATCTAGAGGTCTTTAAACAAAGAATTTTTTGAAATTCTAATCCCTGTGTAAGAAAGTACAGCTGCAAATGGAATTGCTAGAACCGGAATCACGCTGAAACCAACACTTGCCACCTTACCTAAGGCAATAAAACTGACTCCTGTAAGGTCTCCAAATCTTGTTATAAAAGTATCTATAAATACTGATGATTTATATCTATCATTTTTATTTAAGAAGCTATAAATCGTTTCACGTGTTGGTTTATTAATTCCATATTCGAATAATCTAAGGGCAACTGTTGCAATTGCTACCACTGTTATAGACGGCATAAGGCCATAAGAAATAAAGGCTAATAAAAATAAGAACCCATATGAGATGAGTATATTTTTAATACCCCAGTATTTAATAATATTATTTGTTAGAAATAATTGAGTAATCAATGTCAATGGCGTCACTACTTGCTCTATTGTACTAAAAAATATTATTCTTTCTTGAGGGTCTTGGGACCAATCATCAATAATTGTTATGGCAGTGACCCAGTGAACAGTCATTAATGCAGTCCATATCCATGTGTATAAGGCTATAGATCTAATTTCGGAAGTTTGGATTACATTTTTAATTGCATCTAAGCTTCCGCCTCCGATCTCTTGAGATTGATGGGCTTCTTTTGCAGATCTACTGTTATTGATTATAAAAATAGCAACCAGCATTGCAAGGAAAAGTAAGATAGCCGCTGAGAGTGAAAAGAACTCTAATCCAAACTCTTCGAATGAATATGCAAATCGTTTGGATATTTCAGAACCAAAAAAAGCTCCCATGGAACCACCTGCGGCAATCACACCATAAAAACTTCTTGATTTAGAATTTCTAAAAATATTTATTATCAGCACCCAGAAAATTGATACCACAAAGAAGGAGTAGACATTGCACCAAATATAAAATATCTGACCAAGGAGAACTGAATCTCCCATATCTAGAACTCTCCATGAGTATAAGAAAGCTAATAAATTAAGAATTAAAAATGAGTAACAGGAAATAATGATTTTTTTTAGGTTTGATCTGGATGCGACCCATGAATAAATTGGATTTACCAAAAGCATTGCAAGAGCTCCTGCAGCAAGTAAGAGCGGAAGATCTGAGGCATTCTGAACAGCCATCTCATTCCTTACAGGCCTCAAGATATACCAAGAAGAAAGAACTAAAAAGAACAGAAAACCTGATAGCAGTGATTCTTTTGAGAAGGTTTCAAAAGTTCTGCTGATTACATTTTTTATAGATTTCATAAAAATTAATTATGTGTAAAAAGTGGTGGGTCGCACAGGATTCGAACCTGTGACCAATTGATTAAAAGTCAACTGCTCTACCAACTGAGCTAGCGACCCGCGGTTATACACAATAAAAAAAGGTGATTATTCCATATTTTTCAATAACTGCAAGGCTAAAGATGAAGCAGTGTTATTTGGATACTCTCTAACCACAAATCTGTACCTTTCTTTTGCCATATCTATGTCATTATTTTTAAGGTAAATATCGCCTATTTTTTTATGAGCAAGGGGGACTCTATAATGCTCAGGGAAAGAAGAAATAAGCTCCATAAAGTAATTTTTAGATGCCTCTAAATTATTATTAATAATAGATATTTCTCCAAGCCAAAAATAAGATAGTGGAGTTTTTTCATCATCCTTAAAACTTTCTACAAAATACTCAAAAAGAGTAAAAGCTTTTTCGAACTCTTGATCTTCAAGAGACTTGGTAGCAGATTCATATACATCTTCTTTACTTTTAAGATCCTCAATGCCCTTAAATCTTATCGCTGAGCTGAGACCCAAAGATTCTGTCTTAGATTGATCTATCTCAATTTCAGAGCCTGCAGATTCATTGATAAGCTTCTCAATTAGATATTCCTGGGATTCAACTTTATTTCTTAAATCAGCTATTTCAGCCTCAAGCTCCTGCATCTTTAAAAAAAGAATATCAACCTGAACAACTTCCCTGTCTTCAGCTAATGTTTGCAAGGATAAAAACCCCAATAAAACTAATGAAGATATAGAAATTGATAGTTTCATATATTAATTTATTTCTGCTCTTCTATTTTTTGCATGACTCATTTCGTCAGTTCCAAATGCAAGAGGTCTTTCTTCCCCGTAACTCTTTACAGATACCCTAGATCCAGCAACTCCATTAAGTGCAAAATAATCTTTAACAGACTCTGCTCTTCTTTGCCCAAGGGCTAAATTATATTCTCTTGTTCCTCTTTCATCTGCATGACCTGAGATCGTTATCTTGATTGCTTGATTAGCTTTCATTGCAGTAACAGCACCCTTTAAAGTTTGAATTGATTTGCTTGAAAGGTTAAAGCTATCAAAATCAAATAATACTGTAGCATTAGTAAAAATTGCTTTAGTTTCATAATCGAGTGTTGCTTCTTCAGCAACAGATGCTTGAACTGTTTGAACATTTCTATCATATAAAGTTTCCTCGGTAACATTCATGCTCGAGCATGATGATAAAACCATAGTAAATATTACTATTCCGAAAAAGTTACTTGTAAGTCTGTGTGGTGCTTTAGACATTGTTATCTCCTATATATTATCTTAAAAATCCTGACCATGAGGGCTCTCTAACCTCTCCTTTTTTTGCTGGAAGCTTAAATCTAGCTCCGCTAAGAGTAACTCCTGCAAGCAATCCTAACTCATCCTCAGTTGTAGCATAGATTATCACATTCCCATTAGGAGAAATACTAGGGGACTCATCTAATCTAGATTCTGTAAGAGATCTAACAAAATTTTCATCAAAATATTTTAGTGCTATTTGAAATTTTTTATTAGATCTATGTACAAATATAGCGCCATCGCCATTTGCTAAATAGGATGCTTTGGCATTGTAATTACCCTCAAAAGTAATTCTTTTTGGCTTAGAGTTAGATCTTCTTAAATCAATCTCATATAGCTGAGGTGATCCAGATCTACCTGAAGTAAACATTATTCTTGAGCCGTTTGGGGACCATGATGATTCTGTATCTATTGAATAGTGATTTGTTAATCTTGTTAAATTTTTATTTTTTAAATTCAAAATATATATTTCTGCGTTGCCATCTTGATATAACGTTAGGGATAGAAACTTCCCATTCGGCGACCAGGATGGAGAGCTTATTTGTGTGCTATTTTTTAGTGCGATTTCTCTTTTGCCTGATGCAAGATCCTGAATAAAAACCTTTGCCATGCCGGTTTCAAAAGAAACATATGCAACTTTTTTGGAATCAGGTGACCAAGAAGGAGAAATAATGGGCTCATTACTCCTTAAAAGAATTTGCTCATTGGCTCCATCAGCATCAGCAATAACAAGTTGAAATAATGATTTATCTGGATTTCTCTCCTCTGTTACGTAGAGAAGTTTTGTTGATGCCACCCCCTGCAAACCAGTTATCTCTTCATATATTCCATCACTTATGTAATGTGATAGCTGTCTTATTTTATTAGGAATTCCAAAAACCTTTGATGTTCTTATTTTCTTTTCTTTTCTTACATCGTAAATATCATACGAAACAGATAAATTAAATTTACTCTCTGTAATTAATGAGCCAAGAACAATAAAATCTATACCTAGCAACTTGAAATCCTTATATTTAATTTCCTCCTCATTCCTAGGTACAGAAATAAGCTGGCTACTATCACGAATAATAAACTCACCCGTTCTTTTCATATCACTTTTAATAATACTATTAATTTTTTTGCTAATTTTTTGAGGTCCATCAAAGTTAATTACCGCTAAGCTATATGGATTTTCTGTTCCTTGGGTAATTTCAAGAACTAGCTCCGCATAAATAAAATTTGGAATTAGTAAAAGAAATAATAATTTTTTCATGATGATGGATTAAAGGTGATGACTATATTTCTAAAATTATTTTGATAAATGCTATACGGGATTTTATTAAAAAAGCTAAAAGTTTCAACTCTTTTAATTGCTTTGATGGCTGAATTATCAAAACGTATGTTGCCACTGCTCTTAATTAAATCCACATCTACAATACGTCCATTTTTATTTATAGTCATTCTAAGATCACAGATTAAGCCGCTTTGAATATTCTGAGGTTTTACCCATGCTGATTGAATAAATTTGATGATCATATTGCTAAAAATATTAACTTGAGATTCTTCTGAATTTTTTGCTATTAGCTGATCCTCTTGAATCAAAGAATTGATATTGGAAGATTTTATTTCTGGGTTGAATAGAATTTTATTTTCTACAATTACCTCTATTGGAGTTTGAGAAACAACTTTCCTAACTGTTGGAGCAATAGTTTTTGCTAACTTCTTAACCTCTTCTTCAAAGA
>Ga0209383_1002729_pt1 | contig 10185 bp, 18 predicted proteins | sample CoawatmetaG02DNA_FD_187510 | JGI IMG/M metagenome (GOLD analysis project Ga0209383, IMG submission 187510) | Marine microbial communities from the West Antarctic Peninsula - Coastal water metaG029-DNA (SPAdes) (version 2) | ecosystem: Environmental > Aquatic > Marine > Coastal ... | reverse complement strand
TGCACGAAGAAGCAATTGGAAGAAACACATATTTAAGTATGGATATATTGCATACTTAGGATTTGGTGCTTGGTTTGGTTACGAAGCATTAGAACACTTACACATCTTTTAAGGAGAAACATTATGAGAACAAAAGAAGAAATTTTAAAACAAATTGAAGAAGTTATGGAAGAATATGTTGCGCCTAACGTGGCACAGCATGGTGGACAAGTAAACGTAATTGACTTTGATATCGAAACTGGTATATTAAGTACACAACTTAGCGGAAGCTGTAGTGGGTGTGCTAGTAGTACTGCAACACTAAAGCAAGGAATTGAAAGCACACTTATGCATTTTGTTCCAGAAGTTAAAGGTGTTACAGGCGAAGACGATCCTATGTTTAATGACCCGTACTACACTGACGACTCATTTGGCGATCACAATTTTGGTGATGATCAGTAGTGAAACCAAAGATAGCAATATGTATTAGTGGGCAAACTAGAGGAGTAGCCGATACAAGTGCATTAGTTAGAGGATTTGATAAAGTTAAAGATTTATTTGATATTGACTTCTTTGGACACACATGGACCGACCAGGTTGCTCCAAGTAATATTACTGATTTTAGAAACTTCCAACATACTGACCAAGACGAAATATGGCACCAGTTTAAAGGAGACATTTTTAATATGATTCCTTTTAATGAAAGTTGGAATGAGCATCCTGCATATATAAAGTTATTAAATGGAGATGGTAATTTTTCTGAATTTGCTAAAAGTAGAGTTAATGGTGTGTTTGGGCAGATAGTTAGTAACTATAAGTGTATAGAGCAAATCAACGCATCAGAGTATGTTGCAGTAATTAGATGGCGATGGGATAACATACTGAGAAACAAGAATTCCCCCAACGAATTTATTAACGATTTAAGAGATTTCGTAGAACAGAAAAATATTCATAATAATCATCTTAATAAAAGAAATGAACCAATTGGAGTCTCATATAATATGAGAATAGGATCTTCCCCGAGCAACACATTTATTGATGATCAGGTTTTTCTGTTCAGGGCAAATCATGTTAACCAGCTAGTTGGTGACGATGTATATCAAACGTTACGCAACGTATATAAATTTGATAACGCCAATTATAAAGATATAAACCGATTGCATTCTCATGCACTATGGGCAGCCTATTTTGTAGAAAGCAACTTTACGATGCTACCTTGTTTAACAGAATGGACAGGGTTTGCCAAACAAGAAGGTCCAAGAACCGAATCATTGTTGAATAAGGAATGGAATAACTAATGAAAACAACTGAGCAACTACAAGAAGCCTATGAAAACCATAAAGAAGCACTTGCAGTGCCTGTGGTTGAGAGCACAGGTCTTAAAAAACTTAAAATAGCAATATGTGTTAGCGGCCAGACTAGATCTTTAAATGATAATCCCAAATACACAGAAGATTTGAATAAAATTATCAAACTGTTTGACGAATATGATTATGACTTATTTGGACACACGTGGTCAGACCAAGATGATCCTCATCCAGGAATATTAGAAAATTTCACAGAGTACAAAACCACTGATCAGTCTACAATATGGGATGAAATTAATGTTCGTAAGAGTGAAGTTAATTGGACTCAATATTTTCAAACAAGATGGGAATGGATGGACTACCCAGAATACCGTGATATACTTGCTGGCAAATCAGATATAAGTTTTATTGATTTTGCAAAAGAAAGAATATATGGGTCAGTGGGGCAAATATGGTCAGCACATGAATCTTTTTTACTTACTAAGAACCATGCATATAATAACTATAAATTTGTTGTAAAAATAAGATGGGACTCGGAAATTAGACTATTTCATGGACACGAACATACGGCAAAACTAATAGACAGGTTTAAAGAAAACGTACGAAACTGGTCTCATAGTTTGTACGAATTTAGACATGATACTGTAGACAGATATCCTAATTGTTTGTGTGCAGACAATTTTATAAGTGAGCATGAGTGTGGACCGTATGCAAATGATCATTTGTATATATTTGATAGCGAAGCATTGACTCAAATGATCTTGCCATATTCACCTGTTGAATTATTTACAAAACTAATTACCTCACACTCTAAAGGGAGATTTGCCTCCTTTCATATGCCTTCCGCACATACGTTATGGATGATGTGGATACAAAAAGCTGGATTCCTAGTGCAGCCATTATTACCTAATTTTCTTCAATCAAATGGAAACCCAGATTCTCCAAAAATGTTAAAAACAAATAAGGATTGGAATTTATGAGTATTAAAGACTATATAAGAACAGTACCAAATTATCCAGTAGCAGGAGTTAACTTCTATGATGTTAACAGTTTGTTTGCTAGTAATTTGTGGACTACAGAAGTAGAGAGATTAGGAACCGAAGTTACTTACGCCTTTGAGTTTCCACCAACACATATAGTTGGTATTGAGAGTAGAGGATTTGTACTAGGTGCGGCATTATCACAAGAATTAGATATCCCTTTTGTTATGGTTCGGAAGAAAGGTGCTAAATACCCAGGTAAGCTGCTCGAAGAAAGTTATGCATTAGAGTATGGAACAGATACACTTACATTACAAGAAGGCATACTAGGCCATACAAGTAGAGTGCTAATAGCAGATGACTTAGTTGCCACAGGCGGAAGCATGATTGCTACTAGAAGTTTGATTGAGCAAACTGGTGCGACAGTTTTAGGAGGTATAACAATAGTTAATCTTAAATACTTAAACAAGGAAGACCTTGACGTTATATCATCAATGGAGATAGAAAATGATTAAAGTAACAGAACAAGCAATGAACCATTTAACAGGTGTTAGTGCTGCAAACGACGGCAAGATTCCTGTATTGGGATTGCGAGGCGGAGGATGCTCTGGATTCAGTTATGAATGGAAGCTAAAAGAAGAAAAAGAACTTGACAATAAAGCAGATCATGTTATAATAATGGATAACGGTCATAAGCTAGCGGTTGATAGTTCTAGTATAATGTTCCTACTAGGAACAACACTTGAACTTAAACATGACTTAATGGGTACACAGCTAGAAATAATAAACCCATCAACATCAAGCAGTTGTGGATGCGGAGAAAGTGTCAACTTTGACATGGAAAAAATAGAGGCTAATGATGCAAATTATAAATTAGCTACAGAAGTAAACGTATTTAAATTACCGGAAGTGGAATAAAAATGACTAAACAAATTGATTTAAACAAGTACAAAGAATTTGTAGCAGAAGTTACAAGCAACGAAAGTAACAACACAGAAGCATTAACAGAAATGCTTAAAAAACTTGACAGTGAGTCAGGAGTTAACATGGCACAATTGCTAACAGGTGCAATTGGTATGGCCAGTGAAGGAGGCGAGTTTGCAGAAATTGTTAAAAAATGTATATTTCAAGGTAAACCATTGGATGATGCAACAATCTTCCATGCTAAACGAGAACTTGGTGATATTATATGGTATTGGACTAATGCTTGTAGGGCATTGGATTTGGACCCTAACGACGTAATTGCTGAAAACGTGCATAAATTAGAATCACGTTATCCAGGTGGATCATTTGATGCACATTATAGTGAAAATAGGCAAGATGGCGATTTATGATCGATTACCAGGGCAAAGAATTAGAAGAACTCACAATGGAAGAAACTATTGAGTTTGAAAAAGAAATGCTTAAAAAGGTATTAGCCGCAAGTAAGGCTGGAATGAGCGAACAACTTATAGATCAAATACAGTTGTTTATTACTTTAATTAGAGATCATAAAACACAAATATCACAAACAGCTATTTACAAACTTCAAAATCCAGATGGTGACGGTAGTGTATTAACCATAGGCGAAGTGGATGAACCAGTTAAAGTTGACGTAGATGAGCTACTTTCCACATACAAAGACAAATCAACTGAAGAAATACTTGACTTCTATAAGAAACTGTAATATAATAGTAGGATGCAAATGAATAAAAATAAGCAATATGTAGTATCAGAGCACGACATTGTTCAAGGCTGGTTATCCGGCACTAATGTACGTGATGTGATAGTAGAAGATACTAAGCCTATTAACATTTATAATCAATGGTGTAACACATTTGATTTAGAAGAATTAATTAACGCAAAACAAGAAGATAGTACTAATACGTTTGTAGAAGAATGTCTTCGAGATTGGAATATGCCCGACAGTTATTTGAGCATAAATATACATGAGTGGTTAATGGAACGTTGTACTACAGCACAGCAACGTGACAGAGTATATACCGAACTTCTTGAATATGAGAAGCGTGGTATGATAATTGTGCTAAAATTCTTGCTATACCTAGTTGAAACATGTGATAAAAATGACATTGTTTTAGGTGTAGGAAGGGGTAGTAGCGTAGCTAGTTACTGTCTGTATTTGCTGGGTATACATTGTGTAGACAGTATAAAGTATGAACTTGATATCAAGGAGTTTTTAAAATGAAAAGAGTAAAGACAGCTAAAGGGCGAATATTAGATATGTCCGCTTTGGCAGCAAAAAATGAAACAGAAAGGGCAGTTAGTAACTTGCCTTTAAATGCACGTGGTGATATTATTGATAATAGAGGAAATGTAGAAATTTCTAGAGAAAATATATCAAAAGAATATTACAAAGATAATGTGCCAGGATCAGACGTAAAAGAAGTAAGTATCCAGGCAGAAGAAAAAACACCAGATGTAACAGTTCCCCCAGTTACACCTAAGAAAGAAGAAGTAAAGAAAACACCAACTCCAATACCAACTCCAAAGAATATTGGAGATAAGGTTGTTGAAGTAGGCCGCACAGCACGTACTAGAGATAATGGAACATCATATTTTGAAGTAGAATACAGTGACGGAAGTATGGAAGATATAGAAATCGGAGGCAAGTAATGCTCGGAACAATTAAAGCAACTGCGAATAAAATATTAGCAGAAATGATTGATAAGCCAAATGAAGAAACAGTAACAGATGGTGGACTGATCTTAAAAGAGAAAGATGCTACCGAAGCCGCAATAAGGCCTCGTTGGTTTAAAGTATATAGTGTAGGATCAAAAATTGACTGGATTAAGGAAGGTGCTTATGTTATGGTGGCGCACGGTCGTTGGAGTCATGGATTAAAGATTAACGAAGATTTAAAACTTTATCTAATCGACAACGAAGAATGTTTAGCAGTAAACGACACTAACCCAATGGAAAATAATAATATTAAAATCATGTCAAAACCTATCCCAAAACGAGCAGCAGATGACACTAGTCGTGTTGCAGTTGGATAATTAAATAACTAAAGGAAATAAAATATAATGAATATTGAAAAACTACACGGTGCAATCGCGGCAATGGGTGATGCACTAGAAGAAGGCGCCTCACCACAAGCATCACCAACAGGGCCAGCTAAGCCACCAGGGCAAGTATTGTACGAATCAGGTGTAATGTATTTTGCAGATGGTTTTACAAATGAATCAACAAAACCCGTTGTTAACTGGATTATTGAAAAGAACTTATTACCAGATAGTGAACGACCTAAAGAACTTACCCTTATTATTAACAGCCCAGGTGGTAGTGTACATGCAGCATTTGCACTAATTGACACAATGAAAGGTTCAGCAATTCCTATTAAGACTGTAGGACTTGGAATGATTGCTTCATGTGGCTTATTAACGTTTATGGCTGGTGCAAAAGGCAAACGTATTTTAACAAGAAATACAAGTATTCTTTCACACCAATACAGTTGGGGTTCAGGTGGTAAAGAACATGAGCTATTTGCTCGCGTTAAAGAATTTGAATTGTCAACAGAACGTATGCTAGAACATTATAAAAGATGTACTGGTATGACAGAAAAGAAAATTAGGGAATTTTTACTACCAGCAGAAGATGTATGGCTTAGTGCAGAAGAAGCAGTTAAGCATGGCATTGCTGATAAGATCCAAGATACTTACTAATTTTAATTGACAAACACACATTTCTATAGTATTATATAACTATAGAATTAACTATTAAATGATTGGGAATTTGATGAAGATGAAAATTATTGCAGGAAATAGTAATATAAAAATGGCAGAACAGGTAGCCGAACATTGTTTTGCTACTCTTGTACCTGCTGAAATTAAACAATTTGCCGATGGTGAATGTAGCGTAGAATTTTTAGAAAATATACGAGGTGAGGATGTGTTTATATTACAATCCACTAGCTCACCTGTTAATGATAATCTAATGGAACTTTTGATTATGATTGATGCAGCTAGACGTAGCAGTGCTACACGTATTACAGCAGTTATTCCTTACTTTGGATATGCACGTCAAGATCGTAAGAGTGCAAGTAGAACGCCTATTACAGCAAAACTAGTTGCTAACTTGATTACACATGCAGGTGCTGATAGAATACTTACAATGGATTTACATGCTGGACAGATACAAGGATTCTTTGATATTCCAGTTGATGATTTAACAAGTCGTATTGCATTTGCAAAAGATATTAAACGTTATGTAAAAACTGACGAAGGAACTGTATTTGTAAGTCCAGATGCAGGTGGTACTATGCGAGCTCGTAAGTTTGCTGAAATGTTTGGTGGTGATATTGCTATAGTAGATAAGCGTAGACCGAAAGCAGGCGAAAGCGAAGTAATGAACCTAATTGGTGAGGTTAAAGGGTGTCATGCTATTTTAGTAGACGATATTATTGATAGCGGTGGAACATTATGTAATGCTGCAAAAGCAATTATGGACGCAGGTGCATTAAGTGTTAGGGCGTATATTACACACGGCGTACTAACTGGCAAAGCGTGTCACAAAGTAGAAAACAGTGTGTTAGAAGAATTAGTAATTACGGACACTATATCATTTAAATGTCCACATGATTGCAAAAAGACTCGCGTAGTAGCAGTATCAAAGGTTTTTGGTGAAGCTATTAGACGAGTAAGTAACGAAGAAAGTGTAAGCAGTTTGTTTACACATAAAATATAAAGTATAAAGTATTACACGACTGTGATGCTATATATTCGGAGAGGATGTAATGACATTTCTTATGATGGTACTAACTGCCGTAGCTATTATGATACTATGGTTTATTATGGTCATACTAATAGCAAAATGTACAGTTGGTAAGAAAGCTAAAACATGGCAAATATTTACGTTTCTTTTCCTTGCAGGACCTGTGGGGTGGGGAGTAGTATGCGTAATGGCTATGCTAGAATTAATAGACAAGTGCCATGCTGGGTGGCATAAGGTATTCCCAGAAAAACTTGAAGAGAAGAATGATGATTAAAGACGGTGAAGCAGTAGAATTTAAAAAAGAAAAGAGAACAGCAGTTATTGAAGAACAAATAACATACTTAGTAAAGATGTATGTTAATGGCGAACTAGCTGAAGAAAGGCCTTTGTATGGGCATAGCAAACGTTATGCAGAAGATTGTGCTGAAAATTGGGAAAATGGTATAATTAAGGATTAAAGACTTGCTCTTTAAGCTAATTTGCTGTATAATAAACATAACTTTCATAGGATAATATAGTAATGGCTACAGATTTATGGGTTGAGAAGTATCGACCAGACAGTGTTAAAGATTACGTCTTTCGAGACAACACACAACGAGCACAAGTACAAAACTGGATAGATGATGGTGGAATTCCACATTTGTTATTCAGCGGTAGTCCTGGTACAGGTAAAACTACACTTGCTAAGGTGCTTATTGCAGAACTAAAGGTAGAACCTGCAGACGTTCTTTACATTAATGCTAGTAGAGATAATGGCGTTGAAATGATTCGTAAGCGTATTAGTGCGTTTAGTGAGACTATGCCTTGGGGTGATTTTAAAGTTATTTTGCTAGACGAAGCAGATCACATCTCACCTGAAGGACAAGCAGCATTGCGTGGCGTTATGGAATTGTATCATGCTAGTGTGCGTTTTGTTTTAACTTGCAACTATCCTAATATGATTATTCCAGCACTACACAGTAGGTGTCAAGGCTTTCATATTGAAGAACTTGATCAAACTGACTTTACAGTTCGTGTTGGAGAGATCCTTGCAGACAACAATGTAGAATTTGACATTGATACATTAGATGCGATGGTCCGTGCAAACTATCCAGATTTGCGTAAAACAATTAATACAGTACAAATGACTATTGTTGACAACAAGCTATTGTTACCAGACGATGGTGGCAGTACAGCAGAGTGGCGTGTGAACATGGTTGAACTGTTTAGGGCAGGCAAAATACAAGATGCACGTAAACTTATTATTAAAAATGCACGTACTGACGAATATAATGAAATATATACATGGTTGTATAAAAACTTAGACCTGTACACAAAAGACGACTTTCAATACGACAGTTGCGTACTTGCAATTCGAGAAGGATTAATCAAACATACTCAAGTAGCTGACCCGGAAATCAATCTAAGTGCTACTATGGTTGAGATTGCTAGAACGTTAAATGGTAATACCTAATCTTCTACTTAATGTAAATTATAAAGAAGCATGTGGTCAGTCAAGTGTGCTACAGCACTTACTGACCTATTCTTTTGATGTTGGTGTGTTCCCACAACCCCTAGATAACATATCAAGTCAAGTAGCATGTATGTGGCGTGAATCACAAGGTAACATCATAGGACTGCCTGGGATACAAGATGATTTTAATACAATAATAAAACAGGACAACTACTTAGATCTATTAGAATATGCAATAGCTGACTGTAAAGACATTGATAATCAACCTATTTTACAGAGTGAGTTTAAATTTTGTTTGCCTGCTAGTGTTAATCCTGGAAACTTAATGACTAACAATCCAGAACAATGCATGTATTTTGCAGTTCAAGATGGGCCAATGTACATATATGATTATAATAATAGATTTAAAAAAGAAAATACGTTAATCATAAATGAGGCAAATTTATCAAAGCTAAATAGATACTACAGGTTAGCTGCTGCAACATTCAACGAATTCCTCACCCAAATGGGAGAGAAAATATCCAACCGGAAGCCTATTCAGGCAACCAACTTTATTAAGGACAAGCCAATAGCTATATGTGATATGGCGTTAGAGCATGGACTTGATTATACAACCGAAGAAGGAATAGATCTTTTTATTAAAGACTTTTTATCAGTTAAATATCCAAATGATAACTTTTCTGAGATGACTAATGTCGTAAAAATAGATGTAAATGAGTTAACTACCAGTATTAGTAGTGCCACTGATTACTATAAATACTTGTGCGACAGTGTTAATATCTCAATGAATTTGGAATTGTTTAATAACTTTCATGATATATTTGTTAACGCTGAAACAAAACAGAGATTGAAGACAATTACTAAAAGCGACTTTTTAACAGATATAATGTGCAATGAAACCGATACAAATTGATAAAAGTTTAGAGTATTACGGAGAACAAATATCATACAAGGTTTTAGGAACACTAGAACAACTAAAGCAGTTAGTAAAAGAATATCAGCCTACAAAAGTAATATTTGCTGGCAACAGTAAGTATAAGAGCTTGGAAGATTGTCTAGATCAAGATATGATCATCCAAGTTTATTTATTGCTCAATGAAGAGCAGGCGATGCTTTTTAGTTTGTCTAAATTATAGTTTTTTAGATAAATATTAATACAGAGGAACGTGAAAATGAATAAAAGATTTTTAGTATGGTGGTTGATTGTTGTTATGCAACTAATCGCATTAGGAGCAGCAGTTTACTATAATGCTATTCCGTTTCTTATAGAGAATGATTCAACTAGATTGAGCTTCGCTATAATCATTATGTGGGGCTTTGCCTCAGCAAGTGTAGGGTACAGAAGTTACAAAGGCAGAGATGATTTTGAAACGCCATGGTTCTTAGGTGAATCATGCATGACAGTTGGTATGGTAGGAACTGTTATTGGATTTATGCTTATGCTAGGTAGTAGCTTTGCAGAAATAGACCCAAGCAATATAGACAGTATGAAACGTGTTATCACTGACATGGCTGCAGGCATGAGTACTGCACTACTAACAACACTATGCGGCTTGATTGCTAGTTTGTTTGTCAAAATCCAAGTAATTATGCAAGAGCAAGAATATGTCTAACAGACGACAAGGTTCTAACTTAGCATTTAACGACTTATTGTTTAACGTCCTTATTGGATTTGTTATGCTATTTGTTATTGCATTTCTTCTTATAAATCCCATAGCAAAAAAAGCAGATATACCGGTTAAAGCAGAATTTATAA